>Ga0066856_10000804_pt1 | contig 11892 bp, 5 predicted proteins | sample ETNtaG_5_FD_65605 | JGI IMG/M metagenome (GOLD analysis project Ga0066856, IMG submission 65605) | Marine microbial and viral communities from oxygen minimum zone, Eastern Pacific Ocean - ETNP201406SV205 | ecosystem: Environmental > Aquatic > Marine > Oceanic | place: Pacific Ocean: Eastern...
ATTCTTCCGTTTCAGTATGAGTACCACCGAACGCACGCGCAGACACCTGAACAATTCTACCGACAGCTCTGGCGCTGAGCGCACACTCGTAGTCGCCTTTTGCAATGAGGTTGCACAAAATGGCCAGCGACCGTCGTCGGGTTAGACATCGAACTTTGTTGAGATGTGGTTCACATGCGTGGAGTAGACTATCAACGAGGGATTCGTTCTTTTCGTCGTCGAAAGTTTTCCGCCACGCGAATTTTGAGCAACTAGTAAACGCTTCGAGCATCCAAAATGTAGACTGCATTCGCAGGTTTTGCGCGGAGAGAAGAGCGCTGTCGGCATCGATTTCGATTAGTGAATTTCTCGCCAGAGCGTCTTCTCTGTGTAATCTGTCCGTGGCAAACTGTACTGCGAATCGTCGCGCTTCTTTGCTCGACGATTCGAACAACACTCGTAAACATTTTGTTCTTTCTCGATGTAACTCGTTTAAAACTGTCGCGGAGCCGTTAAATTTGTGACTGCTAAAATGGTGTAAATTCTTCAGCAACGCGGTGAAAACAATCATAAACGCCTCCGTCTCGAATGCGATTCCAGGCGATGCAAGTAAAGAGACGCATCCATAAAGATACACCATCGCTTTTGTGTTTGTATTTAAGTCGCCTTTGAGTTCCTCGTTCACAAAGTGCAATGCCCGGTCCAAGTGAGAAGCGACCGAATCGCCTGAGGAGCGCATAAGGTTTTGCGTCGCCTCAGAAGAGGACGGTATAGACGAGAATGTTTTAGCTCGCACGCGGAGGCTGTGCCCTAATCCTTCCAGCGCGAATCCAAAACATACCGACTTCGCGTGCGTTTTTACATCATTTTTGAACTTGGATAATAGCGACTCGAAAACTTCTTCCCTCTTTTCAAATTTTTTCACCCAAGTGGCGATGGCTTTGTCGTTTTCGTCACTCAGTGCATCGCGCGTCTGTTTACACGCAACGGCTAAAGCCATGGCGTCTTTGAAATATAAATTACCGATTTTTGCGCTCGATAGCCTGGACAAATTTTCGACTTCTTCATCAAAAGGATATGATGCAACGGCGTACTCTTCGAGATATGGAAGCCACGCGCTCTCGGGAATCGAATCTCCGATTTTACCCAGGGCGTCTCTTGTGCTTTTGCGATGTGGCCAGATGGAAGGTGATAGATTTTCCTGTGCATTCCTCGTGTCTACTTTAGAGCGAACCCTTAAAATAGTCTTCAAAGACGACGGCGATTTTATTTTGTTCGCAAGTTTCGAGACAACCTCTTCTGCCGCGAGCGCGAGCGCTTCCAAAGATGTATAGAAACGATCCTCGCGTTCCTTCACATCGGTCTTTTCGCGATGCGAGAACGACGAGCTCATTTGCAATTCCAAAGCTTCCATGACATCGATCAATATTTTCTCAGAATTTGTAGCAGATTTCCTCAACCACTCGCAAAGTGCATCAATCCAAAGCGTAGCCGAGACGAAATCATCAAGAGCAGCAAATTTTCTGCGCCTAATCCTCGACGCGAAATACCTCATCGCTTGATCTCTAGATGCTCGTTTTATCCATGTACTTGCATGCTGATGCAACAAATCATACCTCATATCAGTTCCATCGTCCCGTTCTTTCTCGTCTGTCAATATGCAATCGATGAGTAACTCAGCCTTTTCGTTCGAAAAGGAATCGTTCGAGAGCGCTTGCATCGCGCACGGGAAGATCGAAATAAAATCTATCGTCGTTTTCAACTCCCGAACGTGCTGAATAAAGTCATCAAAGAGCGTGCGATTGTTCATCAATATATCCCCAACGACAGGATTAATTGCCATGGCATCGTATATCGCCCAATCCCGCGGCACATTTCGTCCAAGTTTATCGCATTGCTCGCGGGTGAACGAGTCAGATATCCCCTTATGAATGCTTTTCACGACCATTCCAAAAGTGGTTAAAAGCTTCGTCGATTTCTTCGTTCCCAAAACCTTTGCGCATATCTCGAAAAGCTCCTCGCGTTGACCTTCAAGCATACTTGAGGCATGTCTTTCTAATGCTTTCAAAATCGTTTCCGAACGGAAGAGCGCATTCATGCCGTGCAGTTCATCTTCGCTCTCGTTCGGAACACGCTTGAATGCGCAACCAACGCATTCGACAAAGTCTGCGAATTTACGACGCGTTGCAAATGCCGTCATAAGATTAAGGAGAAATGCAGTCGCCGCCGTGCCATTCAAACCTACTCGTAAGATGCAACTTTCCGCTTTTTTTTCAAGCAAGCGAAAATCAATGGAGAGAACGGCATCCAAGATATTGGCGTAATTCATCATATTCTCGTCTTTTTCGCCGAAAAATTTCACCAGAAACACCTCGATGGCAATTTTTGGAGGGTTTCCTTTGTCGTACGCTTCATATACGTCCTCTTTTGTCTTTATAGCGCGCAAGATATTCACGATGTGCTTTTCTTTTTCTTTCGATGACGCACTCGCAATGGCTCCAAAAAGTCTTGAAAATACCTCTCTTGTATCTCTTAGCGCTTTCTCCGCGATCTTCTTCGTTGTTGCTGCGTTTCTCTTTCTCTCCTTCGATGCACAAAACACTTCGAAGAACCATGGCGCGAATCGTATCGCGTGTGAATCCCTTGCGGTCGTGATGCGTTTGGCAAAGTGTAAAATGAACGTCGGTATTTGCCGATTAATTTTTGATTTGTCCTCTTCCGACACGCCATCGCCAGCGTCGCCGTCGCCTTCTTGTTTCTTTCGCTTCTCGCCTCGATTCTGCATGTATCCCTTCTCGTCTTTTGTTTTTTCAAACGCGTCCGGGTAATATCGCAAGACCGATTCTCTCGCCACCGTCAAACGCATAGCGCTTTCACTAAGTTTCATCAATTCTACGTTGTCGCTCGTACCCGCCGATAGCAACACATCGACAAACTCTTTCGTCACGTTCTGTTGTTTCTCCATACTTGTAGCTGCCGTCACCGACACACCATTGCTATCATCGCCTCTACTCCTACTGCCAAAATCCTTCCTTCTCAACTGTCTCGCGCACAATCTCAAACTCGCTTCGCGCATCTCCGGAAACCTTTCAAACGCAACCACGCACATCTCCGTGCATGCGTCCAAAGACGGCGCGTACTTAGATGCCGATAACACGTTCGAGAGAACGTCTGAGCATTTCGATAACACCGATTCACCACTATCACTATCGCCGGCATCGGCGAAAAGCTTCATGCTTTCGCTAAAACATTTCACCATCCTATTCGCGTTTGCCGGATTAAAAGGCACCGGTTCTTCCATAGTTCTGTCTGCTCCAACAACGTCGTCATCCTCGTCGTTTTTTTCCTTCTCGTCGTCGTTGTCGTCCTCGAATACTCTGATCATTCCCTCTTGACAAATTATCAAAGCTTCTGTTAACGTCCTCCACAACGTCTCGACATTCGCTTTCGTTCGCAAAGTTTCTTCCTTCTCTTCGTCTAGGGAACCAAAAGCCTTCCCGAAGTTGTGTTGTCGACGTGCGGCGGCGGTCTTCTTTTGTTTCTTTCTCTTCCCATCTTCGCTCGCGCCAACGTCTAAAACTATCGTCGGTAAAACGCTCAGCGTCCACTCGGCGACGACTCCCGCCAGCGCGAGGCGCGCGCGACCTCGCTTTTCCTCCTCTTCCATCACTTTCGCGGTCTCGCCGCCGGGGCCCCACGACGCAACAACAACGGTCTTCGTCATCCTCGAGCGCGCGGTTTTAACCGCCTCGAGTTTTTCCGCGAACGACTCTTTCGCGCCGAACAAGAACCGGCGCGTCTTCTCGACGCAATCATCATCGCGATGCGTCGTCGTCGTCGTCGTCGTCGCGAGTGCCGGGGGGGGCATGGTGACGACGACGACGATGCTCTTCTTTTTATTATTTGTGGAACAAAAAGAAAATTGAATCCAAAAGTTGTGGAGACAAAATGACGTTTTTGGAAAGCAAATTTTGCCAAATGGAGGATTCTTTTTCCCTTTTCCCTTTTTCCTTTTTCCTTTTTCCTTTTCCCTTTTTCCTCTTTTCGGTCACGGGAGGGGCGATGACGTTCCCGGATGACGACGACGACGACGACGACGACGACGTTGACCACCACCAATAATAATACATGTGGCGGCGGTCTTTCCTCCCGTACAAAGAAAAGTACGAACGCGCGTTCGTTCCAAAAAACCACAACACCTTTGCGATGGGCGAGGAAAAGGAGGAAAAGGGACGCGAAGAAGCGAGTCGAGTGAAAATCAGTCAGTGCTCGAGCGCGAGCGAATTGAAGAAACGGTTCGGAGATGGGGACGCCGACGACGACGACGATCGCGACGAGACGACGGAGAAAAACGCCAACGTCGATCGAGACCCAATTCCAGAGACTGGGTTTACCATTTGGGACGCCTCGCTGCTTTTGGCGGCGTATTTACGGCAGAAAGAGAAGATGGAGGCGCTTTTTTTGCCAAGTCGGGGTTCGCGCGAAAGAGCGAGAGGAACCGTGTGCGTCGAACTCGGCGCGGGGACAGGCGCGGGGACGCTGCTTTTCGTCGAAGCGGTTGAAACGATGATGTTGTCGAGAGCCGATGCGAAAAACGCGGTGCGATTTGTGGTGACGGATTTAGCTCCTTGTTTACCTCTGTTGCGTCACAACGTTAACGAGAGCCAGATGTCAGATATAGTACAAGTCTCGCGGTTAGAGTGGGGGGAAACGAGAAGAGAGAAGGACATAGAAAGCGTCAAGAATATGTGCGCGTCTACTCAAATAGATCTCGTTATCGGCGCGGATTTGGCGTACACGTCGAACGATCAAGTTATACAAAATTTAGCCGCCACGGTGAAATTGTGCGGGAGTCGTTCGTGCGTGATGGCGTTTTGTCGAGAGCATAACCCGAGCGCGGTGGATTTGTTTGAGAAATTGTGCGAGGATACGTTTACGGTGAGGAAAGTAACTAATTCTGATCCTTTGTGGCCTGAGCACATGCGTGAGAATTCAGACGATTTTGTCATTTTTGAAATGTCGCGACGCGTTGATAGTCTAATTTGAAATGTATAAATAGTAGTCTTAGAGATTCTCTACATAAGTAGTTTTACACGTGCGTATTGCTAATACGAGCTCTTAGAGCTCAAAAAGTATTATATTTGCGAAGCTAAGCTCGCGGAAGAAACATTCCTGTATGATATATTGTTCACCACTCTCGTCGAGTACAAGGAAAATAAACCAATCGCCACGAAACCAATCGCGACCATTTTTTTAAACACGCCGGTAACTGTTGCAAGCGACGAGCGAATGTCGCACATTTGTTCAAACTCTGTCGCGTCGCCGCCAGGTCCAGTCGATTGTGCTTTAGCTGCCGGATGAATCTCGCTAATTGCCGCACCTAACGTCCATTCCACTTCGGATCCGTTGACATCTTCCGCGTATTCAATCATTCGCAAACCGTTCCGCGTATTGTCGCTATTCACTCCCGTACTATATTTCGGAAACCCAAAACCAACCGAATTAGAATTGTCGTCTATGCTCAGCAACGCGTCTAAAAGCGCGGCGTCGAAACATCTACCGTTCAACCTATCCGAAGGCGTGTTTGGATCCTTCCCGTCAAACTCTGACGAGACGACGTTCCAGTTCGTCGCGCACAACGATTTACCCGCATCCGTTATTTCTAATAAAGTCGGTTTTGGAAACGTCACTAGCGATGACGGCATCACGACGGAGATGAAGTGCGTCACGTGATAAAGTAAACTCATGCCTAAAAATTTCTTCGTCTCACCGACGTCTTCGCTCAACAAGGCTTTCGGCAATCTCATGTCCCCATTTCCATCTTCTGTGAGCATTTTTTGAATCTGTTTTTTCAAACCTAACGCGCACTTTTCATAATCCCCGGACCCGATCAAAATCGCATCCGACGACGTTTTCACCTCGTATCCTACAAAACTGCACGGATCTTTCTTCTCGCCTCTCATTCCTAACGCCTCGCGCCATCTCTTTTCCATATGATTCGCCCCGTAGCCTAAATATGATTTCACTCGCACCACTTTCCTCAACTGTCCCATGCTCGAAATCTTCCTCTTTTTCGTGAACCCACTTGCGCTTAACGTGACAACCTGCGCAGACCCACCCCCAACGTCAATCGCCCCGACCGATTCCTCCAACGGCTTCCTCGCAGTCGTCTCTCTCAACAACCGATCCCTCTCCTCCTCCGGTAACCCTCCAAACCCATCCACATCTGCACCAATACTCGTTACGTCTACTCCAACTAAATAATTCGCCGCCAACCACGCGTAAAACCCTTCATCTTCACCATCGATGGTTTTAAAATGCTCCTTTTCCACTCCAATCGCAAATCTAGGCATTGATTTTTGCACGACCGAAGCGACCGATCTCCACAACTCAATTTGCTCTTTATCCGTTAAAATCCTCATTCCAGCCGTCGCCCACACGTATAAAGGCACTCTGGTTTTTTTTCCTTTCCTCCCTCCTTTACTCAACCCCTCTTCTTCGATCCGTTCGATTTTTGCCATGGCGCCTCGTAACATGGGCACGATCTCCTTCTCGACGTCCTTCACGCTCTTCCCACTCAGCCACGCCAGTGGATGCTCGCTTTTCACTTTTTTCCCGATCGTGGTGAGCGAAAACAACCGACCATCTGTGGTGCTTTCCAACGAGTTCACTCGAAACGTGTGTGCCCGACACCCCGTCGATCCCGCGTCGACGAACACGATGAATTCGGGAACTCCCACATCGCACATGATGTGTCGCGATGATCCTCCTCTCGTAAAGAGAGTCCCTCCTTTCGGGGTGGACGCGAAAAACTCGACGTCGAGCAGCAAATACGCGACCGCGAGCAGCGGCAGCGCGATTTTCAAGAGAACGTTTTGGACGATGTTGGTGGTGTTGTTCGGTAAAAACGCTCCTCCTCTCTTCGACTCTCCCACGCCGACGGTGTTGCCACTCCCGAAAGCGGCGCTCATCAATCCTCCAAAGGTGTTCCGGGACGACGACGACATCATCATCATCATCGTTTTCTTCTTCGACGGTGACTCTGGGGGCATCGAAGAGGAAGGTCCACCACTGCTGCTCTTCGCAAACGCCGTCGCGCTCGAGGACGCTCTGAGCATGCAGTCGAGCAGTGGTGGTGCGTCGTCGTCTTCTGCGTTGGTGGTGGTGGCGTCTCTGATGATATCGCGCGCGATTGGATTAATTTTTGTGTTCTTTTGAAGACACTCCAATTTTCAATATAAAACCCTAAACTCCAATACAGTACATTTTTAAGAGGCGATGAATTCTTTCCAATTCTTCTTCTTTCTCTCAAACACAAAATTAAAAGGGTGAACGCGCTTCTTTCGATTGGATGCGACGCATCAAAAATGACGACGACGAGTCAGACGAGTCAGACTTTGAGTCAGACGAAACTCCCAATCGTTGATCTCGGGGGACGGCTGTCGAAGGACGAGATCGTCGATGCCGTTCGCGAGGCGTGCGAGACGCGCGGGTTCTTCGTGTTGCGGAACCATTCAGTCACACAGAACGCGATACGTGGGATGCGCGACGCGCAGGCGGCGTTTTACGCGCTGAGCAAAGCGACGAAACTGAAAGCGAAACAGAACGAAAACAACCGCGGGTACACGCCGTTCGGAGAGGAGACGCTGGATGTCGAAGCGAAGGGAGATTCGAAAGAGGGGTATTACATCGGGCGCGAGTGCGACGAGTGCGAGGCACATTTGCCGTTACGAGGGAAGAACGTGTGGTTGACGGACGAAGACATCGAAGAGAACGATATGGACGCGAAAGGCATTGGACGTCAGTTTCGAGAAGGCATGGAGAAGTATTACGAAGAAATGGTGACCTTTTGCAAAGGTTTCATGCCCACGTTCGCAGAGGCGTTAGGATTAGAGAAGACGTTTTTCGACGACAAGTTCAAGCCGCACAACGCGCTGTTAAGACCTTTGAAATACGGGAAAGTGAAGAGCGAAGGCGATCAGTTTGGATGTGGAGCGCATTCGGATTACGGCGTGATTACGGTGTTGTGGGTACAACCTGGATCGGAAGGCTTAGAAATTTTTGACGAGAAGAGTCAAAGTTGGATGCGAGTGGATTTAGAACGAGGGAAACGGGAAGAAAACGAGCCAGATGACTTCATATGCAACATAGGAGATTGCATGCAATTTTGGACCAACGATCGATTTAAATCTACAGTGCACAGAGTGATTACGGATGGGACCAAAGAGAGATACTCCGCGGCATTTTTTTACGAGCCTAGCTATGAATGCGAAGTGGAACCTATACTTGGAGACGGAGAGGAGCCAAAGTATGAGAAAACGACTTTTTTAAAGTACATTCTGGCGAAGTACGACGCGACGCACAAGGGTTTCGATAGTAAAATGAGCTCGGAGAAGTGATTTGGATGTATATAATTTGATTTGTACAAATATAGTTAGTGGATGTTTTACAACACGATATTTTTTATTGTATATATATAAAGCAAAGCAAGCCGATTGCGCGCACAACCAATAAACAAAGCTTCGTCAACTAAAAATAAGTTGTATTTGTATAGTTTGTCAGTACATTTTGTCGTCAAAGAAGAGCATCTCTTCGTGCGACTTGTATTTGTTCCTCTCTCGATTTCCATTCTTTCTCTTATTCCCACTTTTCGGCGCGACGCTCCGTTTTTCCAAGGCGCTTTCAATAGCAGATTCCATATCGCTAGACGATTCGTATTCTAAATCGCCCGTAACGTGATGAGAATACAAAGGCCAATGTACTTGCGGGTTCTTCATAGACTTTCTCTGCTCTGACTGTATGCGCATCTGCGCGCACACGTCAAACACGCGCCATTCGTCCACTTTCGATCGACGACAGCAAGATTCTAAGAACGCCAAGGTGACGGTGTTCAAACCAACCTCGCCATCTTTCGCTTTATCGAAAACGCTCAAGGCGGAGGAGACGTCGTTGAGTCGACAACATTCATCGATGAGCGCGCCGTACATTTTCGAACGCGGGGTATCTTTTCGGTACGGTTTGGTTTGTTTCTTCTTTCTTGAAAGACCATCTCTTCCTTCGTTTTGTGGAATAAAATCTTTCTCGTAGTATTCCCAGAACTCCATGGCAGATGTGAGATCGCCGGAACGCGCGAGTGCCTCCACGAGCGCGCACAAAACGTCCGCGCCAAACAGAGAGGTTTCGGATTCAATCGCGAGTTTCGCCATACTCTTCGTCTTGCTCATGAAATCAACCTCTTGCTCGACAACTTCCGCGTTCCGCGCGACGGCTTTGAAAAGAGATCCCATCGCTAGCGGACCGAGCTCTTCGGCAATCGTCATTTTGCCATTCGAATGATACTTTTTGCGTCTATCGACGAGATTCCAAGCGTCCGCGAGAAAGCCGTTGTCAGCACACGATTGTACCAAATCTTGGAAGCTTTCGCGAGTTAAATGATAGTACGCCACATTGTTTGATGCCACAGAACTTATGTCCGATTGTCTCGAGCGAAGCCATTTGTATACGCGCAAAGCCCGCTCAGGGTATCCAGCTCGGCACAAAGCGCGCACTACGCTTTCGAGTGTGTCGTCTTGAATAGAACCGCCGCATTTGATTATAGCTTTAAGTTCCGAGAGAGTATCTTCGACACGCCCGGCACGAGAGATGACTTTGACAAAGAGATTACCACACCAATCGTTAGGAACGACGTTGAATTTTGCCATATCCGCGAAAATTTTATACGCCTTATCCGCCGCGACGTCAACGTTTTCGCGCTCCACGCTCATGGTCAAGCACCCAAATAAAGCACTTCCGAACGTGACGATCGATGGTGAAGCGCTACTTACAATTTTATCGACGTTTTCAACATTTGAGTACGAATCGATGATAGAATCGTAAATCTCCAAAGCTTCTTCGACTCGGTGTGCTTTCACATTCGCATCCATCCATGCCGTGCGCATGAAATCGTTTACGCGTACGTTCGGATCGCGATTGGCTAACTTGTACACTTTCTCCGCATCAGAAAAACGAGTCCCGTGCGTTCCTAAAACCGTAAGCATTAGCGAATACGTGCGTTCCGTTGCGGGCACTTTCGCACGTCGCATATCGTCGAAGATTGAAATCGCATTTTCGGCATCGTTACTCGACGTGTGCGATTTCGTCTTTTTCGCGCAATGTAACAACATCGTGTTGAAAAGAATTTGGTTATCTAGAGTACTGTTTTCGTCCGTCCTAAGTTTTACTTTGTCATATAAATCCGTCGCTTTTTTAACGTCGCCGAGATAAAAGTACAAAAACATAACCGCACTCGCGACAGATGACGTTTCGCACACGGATTTGTTCGAGTTCTCGAACAAATCCACGCCGCGTTCGGCCATCGCGTGGCCGTTCGCATCGTCTGCTTTCGGCCTGCACGCCGTCAACGCGGACGTCAAGATGTGTCGATTCACGGCAAAGCCAAGATTTTGCATTTGAGCAATGGTATCTAACGCAGATTCGATGTCGTTCGCTCGCGCGTAAACAGAAACCAAAGCGCTAAAGACTTGCGACGAGACATTAAATCGATCATCTTTATCGTTGTTAAGTTTATTCGTTTGCCGTAGTCTCTTCGATTCTTCCTCGTACCATTTCAAGAGCGGTTTTGTGATGCTCTTCGCCATTGTAACCGCTTCCTCGTTAGAATTTTTAAACGCACCAACCGCTAACGATCTTTGTAAACACGCCAAGGTTGCCGAAACGATGTATTTGTTCATTTCTCCTCGAACGCTCGGATCCTCTTTCGATCGATGGAATAGTTCCAAAGCGAATTCTAAGTCGGGTATCGGCGACGCATTCGCCGCCGCCGTGATAGCCGCACCGTATGTGATTTCCGTTGGCGCTAAGTATGCAAAGTCCTCGGTAAGTTCATTGAAAATACTTTTAGCAACGCTCACATCCCTCGCATTTTTTGCAGCCGCGATGACGCCGTTGAACGCTCTCACCGCGTCCGTATCGTCTCGAATTCGCTCATCTTTACCTAATACGTCCATTTTGAACTGTCTAAACGTTTCTAAAGCCTCCTCACAATCTGCACAACTTGCGCAACAATCGATGTAAGATCGATACACGATCGATTTTGGCGTACCTTTACTCTTCATGTCCTCGAAAGCTTTCTTCGCGTCGCCCAATCGATGTGCTTTCCCGCACGCTTTTAAAAACGCCGAAACCGTGTATTCGTTCTTCGTCAACGAATTATCAAACGCCTGTTTTACAAACTCAAAGTAAAACGCGTTGTTGTTTCTGTGTTTGTTGTGCTTCCTCTCTTTGACGCTAATCGAAGTACTCGATGCATTTAAATTGAATCCGTTATTCTCGCCGTCTCGCATCTCCCTCGACATCCTCGATATAAACGCGTTCGCGATTCGTCCACCATCCATCTGATCATCTCTCGGATCAAACAAACCGTAATATTCCATCATCAAATCAAATGCATTCCCTTTTACGCACTGGTCGAAAAACGGACCGTGGTGCTGTGCCACGTTCATTTTCATAAACACTCGAGACGGCACGAGCGATCCTTCCGCCAAATGCATCCGCGCGAATCGAAACGCTTGCGCCGGCGCGTTCATCGTCCCTTTCGAGACGCGTAGTAACCTCCAAAACTCTTCCACTCGTTCCGCGTCTGTTGTATTCTTCCATTTGATGTCCTCGAGTTCTTTCTCTCTGTTCTTCTCGCGCGTCTCGCGCTCGCTTAAAAAAATCTCCTCCTCCATGTCTTTCTCGACCGCCGCTTTTACGCTAGCGTCTTTCGTCTTGTAGTACCTTTGGACGACTCTTTTTTTATTCTTTTTTGCCATCGTCATCATCGAAGGTGGCTTTTTTGGGGGATGTTGCGTCGTCGCGTTCTGCTCGCGCCGTCGTCTCCCGTACCTTCGTCTCTGCAGTTTCTCCGTCGTT
>Ga0066856_10000808_pt1 | contig 11879 bp, 8 predicted proteins | sample ETNtaG_5_FD_65605 | JGI IMG/M metagenome (GOLD analysis project Ga0066856, IMG submission 65605) | Marine microbial and viral communities from oxygen minimum zone, Eastern Pacific Ocean - ETNP201406SV205 | ecosystem: Environmental > Aquatic > Marine > Oceanic | place: Pacific Ocean: Eastern...
GAATCCAATGGAGTTTCTTCAGAAAAATATTTTAGTTTTTCTGTACCAAAATGATTTTTGAGACGAAAAAAAATTTCTACATCAAACAACCACCTAGAGACAAATGAGTTTCCAAAAGCAATTGGAATTAATTCTGAATTGAAGACCTTGCAACCACATTGAGTATCATAAACAGGAAGGTTAAGTATTTTGGAAATAATAGTTGCTAAAATGCGCCCAATTATAAAACGATACCAATAGCGATCAATATTATTGTCAATTTTTTTGATTCTGGAAGCAAATACAAACTTGGTTTCCAAATTAATTTTTTTTGATAAGGCAAAACACTCTTCTAAAGATGTAGATAGGTCTGCATCCAAATAAGCAATTTGCTTAATTTTATTATTAATGGAAAAAAAATTCATCCCGACTCTAACAGCCTCCGATTTCCCTAAATTTTTTTTTAGATCAATAATATGAACACGTTTTGGATTAATTTGGTGTATCTTCTCTAATGTATTCATTGTTTTGTCGTTAGATCCGTCATTTACAAAGCACAAGGAGATTTCATTTTTTTGATTTAAAAATTTTTCAAAAACAGAAAATGCTAATCTTTCATATTCATTAAAACAAGGAATTACAATCCCTAAATCCATGATCTTTATTTAATTATTTTCTAGTCTTCACAAAGAAACAAAAAATGAATAGTGAAATGATCCTGAATTTTATAATTCCAAAGATTAAAAATGTGATTTTAATCTCTATCAACACCTTAAAAACTATTATTTTTTAATCAATTACTGTGATTGATTTCGAATAATGATCATCTATCATAAAAAAAAGCATTAAACAATCTATGAAACCAAAAAAAAATTAATAAATTTGCGCTCCTAAAAATAACATTGAAATAACATTAATTATGGCTAAAGAAACATTTGACCGGTCCAAACCACACTTAAACATTGGAACTATCGGTCACGTAGATCATGGTAAAACAACGCTTACTGCAGCGATAACTAAGGTCCTTGCAGATGCTGGTTTTTCTGAAGCAAAAAGCTTTGATCAAATTGATAACGCTCCCGAAGAAAAAGAACGTGGAATTACTATTAATACATCACACGTGGAGTATCAGACAAGTAATCGTCACTATGCTCACGTTGATTGTCCGGGGCACGCAGATTATGTAAAGAATATGGTTACTGGTGCAGCTCAAATGGATGGAGCTATACTTGTAGTAGCTGCAACTGATGGTCCTATGCCGCAAACTAGGGAACACATTCTTCTAGGGCGCCAGGTTGGTGTACCAAGAATAGTAGTATTCCTTAACAAAGCTGACATGGTTGATGACGAAGAATTATTAGAATTAGTTGAAATGGAAGTACGTGAACTCCTTTCTTTCTATGATTATGATGGGGATAATACGCCTGTAGTATTAGGATCTGCATTAGGGGCATTAAACGGTGAGCAAAAATGGGTTGATACTGTTTTGAAACTAATGGAAGAAGTTGATGCATGGATAGAGCTTCCTAAGCGTGACGTTGATAAAGATTTCTTAATGCCTGTTGAAGATGTATTTTCAATTACTGGTCGAGGGACTGTAGCAACAGGTCGAATTGAAACTGGTGTAGCCAATACAGGTGATGAAATTGATATCATTGGTATGGGTGCAGAAAAAATGAAATCCACTATAACTGGAGTTGAAATGTTTCGTAAAATCTTAGATCGAGGTGAAGCAGGAGACAATACAGGTATTCTATTAAGAGGTATAGAGAAAACTGATATTAAAAGAGGTATGGTATTGTGTAAAGTTGGTTCTGTCACTCCTCATGCTAAATTTAAAGCTGAGGTTTATATTTTGAAAAAAGAAGAAGGAGGTCGACACACCCCATTCCACAACAATTATAGACCACAGTTCTACGTCAGGACAACTGATGTAACTGGAAACATAGCGTTACCCGATGGAGTAGAGATGGTTATGCCTGGTGATAATTTAACTATCAATGTTGATTTGATTCAGCCTATCGCATTAAGTATTGGATTACGTTTCGCAATACGCGAAGGTGGAAGAACAGTAGGTGCTGGACAGGTTACTGAAATTCTAGACTAATTAAAATGTTTTAAAAGACACTAAAGCTTTCGTCCTAATATGCGTTAGTTTTATGTGTTAGATAAAACGGGTTTAGCTCAGTTGGTAGAGCACTGGTCTCCAAAACCAGGTGTCGGGAGTTCGAGCCTCTCAACCCGTGCTGATAAAATAATAGATTACAGCTATGATTGACTACATAAGAGATTCCTTTGAGGAATTAAGAGATAACGTTTCTTGGACTGAACGTTCAGAACTACAGAGATTAGTTGTCATAGTACTAGTTTTTTCTGTTTTATTTTCATTAGCAATTTGGGGAGCGGACACTGTTCTATCTCGTATTATACAATTTTATTTTAATTTGATAGGATAGTGATGACTACAGCTACAAGTGATAAAAAGTGGTACGTCGTTCGCGCTGTTAGCGGACAAGAAGCTAAAATTAAAGACTATATAATGTCTGAGATTTCTCGTTTTGGTTTTGACCATTTGGTTGAAGACATTTTAGTTCCTACAGAAAAAGTAATTCAGATTCGAAATGGGAAAAAAATTAATAAAGAACGTACTTACTTTCCTGGTTACATAATGCTGAAAGCCAACCTTACTGGAGAATTACCACATATAATAAAGTCAGTAACGAATGTTATAGGATTTTTGGGTGAAACAAAAGGTGGCGAGCCAATACCCATGCGCGAGGCAGAAGTTAATCGTATGTTAGGGAAAGTTGATGAGTTAGCGCTAACTACCGAGCATATTTCTATCCCTTTCACGGTTGGAGAAACAGTTAAAGTGATAGATGGTCCTTTCAATGGTTTTACAGGTGCAATTGAAAAAGTAAATGAAGAAAAACGTAAACTTGAAGTAATGGTTAAGATTTTCGGAAGAAAAACACCACTTGAACTAAGTTACATGCAAGTAGAAAAATTATAAATAATAAAATAATTAAGATTGATGTAGATTTTCAATACTATATAATCTTAAAACTAGAAGGAAATGGCAAAAGAAGTAAGTAAAGTTTTAAAACTACAAGTTCGTGGAGGCGCCGCGAATCCATCACCACCTGTTGGACCGGCACTTGGATCCGCAGGTGTCAATATAATGGAGTTTTGTAAACAATTTAATGCTAGAACTCAAGACAAACCTGGTAAAATTCTACCTGTAGCAATTACAGTTTATATGGATAAATCGTTTGAGTTTGTAATCAAGACACCACCAGCTGCAGTTCAATTAATGGAAGCCGCCAAAGCAAAAAAAGGCTCTGGAGAACCTAACCGAAGTAAAGTTGCTACCGTGACTTGGGACCAGGTTAAACTAATTGCTGAAGATAAAATGCCTGATCTTAACGCCTTCACTGTAGAATCTGCAATGAAAATGGTTGCTGGTACTGCACGTTCAATGGGTTTTCAAATTTCCGGCAAAGCTCCGTTTTAATTGATAATAGAAAGTAATGAGCAAAGTAAGTAAAAAACAAAAAGAAGCTAAATCAAAGATTGACCCAAAAAAGGACTATTCATTGTTAGAGGCTTCTTCTTTGGTAAAAGAAATCACAAACACAAAATTTGATGCAAGTATTGACTTGGCTGTTCGATTAGGAGTGGATCCAAAAAAAGCCAATCAGATGGTGCGTGGTGTAGTTACCTTACCACATGGTACTGGTAAAAATATTCGTGTTCTAGCTCTGGTAACACCAGATAAAGAAGCTGATGCCAAAGACGCAGGTGCTGATTATGTGGGTCTTGATGAGTATCTTAATAAAATTAAAGATGGTTGGACCGATGTAGACGTGATTGTAACAATGCCAAGTGTTATGGGAAAACTAGGTCCTCTGGGACGAGTTCTAGGGCCAAGAGGTTTAATGCCTAACCCCAAAACTGGTACAGTTACTATGGACATCAAAAAAGCCGTTTCAGACGTTAAAGGTGGTAAAATTGATTTTAAGGTTGACAAAACAGGAATTATTCATGCCTCTGTTGGAAAATCTTCTTTCACATCTGAAAAGATTCATGAAAATGCCGACGAATTATTGAAAACGATTATGAAATTAAAACCTTCAACAACCAAAGGAACTTATGTTAAAAGTGTTTTTATGTCCAGCACTATGAGTCCAAGTATTTCTGTAAACGCTAATCTGGATTAAAGTTTAACATTCAAGTAATGACAAGACAACAAAAAAATAATGCAATAGAAAACCTTAAAGAAGCTCTAGGAGGGGTAAAAAATCTTTACTTAGCCGATATTGCTGGACTGGATGCTTCTCAAACTAGCGCTCTAAGACGTGCTTGTTTTAAAGAGAATATTAAATTGCAAATTGTAAAAAACACATTGTTATCCAAGGCCATGGAAGCTTCCACTCATGACTTTGGTGAACTGACGAATATTCTCAAAGGGAATACTTCGTTAATGTTTTCCGAATCGGGAAATGCACCTGCAAAGGTGATAAAATCTTTTAGAAAAAAGTCTGACAAACCGATATTGAAAGGTGCTTTCATTGAGCAAGCCATTTATATTGGAGATGAAACACTTGACGCTCTTGTAGCAATAAAATCTAAAGATGAATTGATTGGAGAGATTATAACTTTGTTGCAATCGCCAACCAAAAATATAGTTTCTGCACTTCAGTCAGGAGGTGGGAAATTATCTGGAATAATTAAATCACTTTCAGAACGTTAATACCTGACAAAAACTATTACGCACTCGAATACATAATAAATAAAAACAAAAACAAATTAAAAATGGCAGATTTAAAAGATTTCGCAGAAAAATTAGTCAACCTGACTGTAAAAGAGGTTAGTGAGTTGGCAGATATTTTAAAAGATGAGTATGGTATCGAGCCTGCAGCAGCTGCAGTCGCTGTCGCTGGACCTGTGGCTGGTGGAGCTACTGGAGATGCGGGAGAAGAAAAGTCAGAATTTGACGTAATCCTTACAGCAGCAGGAGGCTCTAAGCTTGCTGTTGTTAAATTAGTAAAAGAGTTAACTGGTCTTGGGCTAAAAGAAGCAAAAGAATTAGTAGACAATGCACCATCTCCAATTAAGGAGGGAATTGCTAAAGACGAAGCAGAAGCGCTAAAAAAGTCTCTAGAAGAAGCAGGTGCAGAGGTTGAGCTCAAATAGTTTTAAACTATACAATTATATGTTTAGGCCTTTGGATTTCCCAAAGGCCTCTGCCTGTTTAAATTACTCCCTTTTCTTTAATATTATCATTAAAATATATTTAGATGCCTAGTAAACATAATCAAAGAACCAATTTTGCAGTAACAAAACATACTCCTCAATATCCTGATTTCCTTGATATTCAAATTAAATCTTTTCAGGATTTTTTTCAATTAGAAACTAAATCCGACGAACGTGATGAAGAAGGTCTTTTTAACACCTTTAAAGAAAACTTTCCGATTTCAGATACAAGAAATCAATTTGTTCTTGAATTTTTAGACTACTTTGTTGATCCACCAAGATATTCTATCCAAGAATGTATCGAAAGGGGGTTAACTTATTGTGTGCCTCTTAAAGCACGCTTAAAACTATACTGTAATGATCTGGAACATGAAGACTTCGAAACAATCGTTCAAGACGTTTTTTTGGGTACTATACCTTATATGACACCCAGTGGAACTTTTGTGATAAATGGTGCTGAACGTATTGTAGTTTCTCAACTTCATCGTTCTCCGGGTGTATTCTTTGGTCAATCTTTTCATGCTAACGGGACAAAACTTTACTCAGCTCGGGTCATTCCGTTTAAAGGTTCTTGGATTGAGTTTGCGACAGATATTAACAGTGTGATGTATGCTTACATTGATCGTAAGAAAAAATTACCAGTAACAACTTTATTTAGAGCAATCGGTTTTGAACATGATCGTGATATACTTGAAATTTTTGATCTGGCTGAGGAAGTAAAAGTTACTAAAACTGGTCTCAAAAGAGTGCTTAAAAGAAAGCTTGCTGCACGAGTTTTAAAAACATGGCATGAAGATTTTGTAGATGAAGACACAGGTGAAGTCATTTCTATAGAAAGAAACGAAATTATTATAGACCGAGACACAATTCTTGACAAAGAACACATTGACCAAATTATAGAAGCTGGTGTTAAGAACATTCTTTTACACAAGGTAGATGCTCATATGTCAGACTATGCAATTATCTACAATACACTTCAAAAAGACCCTACAAACTCTGAAAAAGAGGCAGTAGAACATATTTATCGTCAGCTTCGTAATGCAGAACCGCCTGATGAGGATACTGCAAGGGGTATTATTGATAAGTTATTTTTCTCCGATCAACGATACAACCTTGGGGAGGTTGGTAGATATAGAATGAATAAAAAACTTGGTTTAGATGTTGAGATGGATAAGCAGGTTTTGACTAAGTTGGATATCATCACCATTATTAAGTATTTAATTGAATTAATCAATTCGAAAGCAGAGATTGATGATATTGATCATCTTTCTAATAGAAGGGTTCGAACGGTGGGTGAGCAACTATCTTCTCAGTTTGGCGTGGGCTTAGCCCGGATGGCAAGAACTATCCGTGAACGTATGAACGTTAGGGATAATGAAGTCTTTACACCTATTGACTTGATTAATGCAAAAACACTCTCTTCTGTAATAAACAGTTTTTTTGGGACTAATCAATTGTCACAATTTATGGACCAAACTAACCCATTAGCAGAGATTACTCATAAGCGTCGTCTATCTGCACTTGGACCAGGAGGGCTTTCTCGTGAGAGAGCAGGTTTTGAGGTTAGAGATGTTCATTACACTCATTATGGTAGACTATGTCCAATTGAAACACCAGAAGGGCCAAATATTGGATTGATTTCTTCACTTGGAGTTTATGCAAAAGTTAATAACTTAGGATTTATTGAAACACCTTACCGTAAAGTTGAAAACGGTAAAATTAATTTAAAAGAAACGATTTATCTCAGTGCTGAAGAAGAGGAGAATAATCTTATAGCTCAAGCTAATATTAATTTTGACAAATCTGGAAAAATTTTAGACGAAAAAATCATAGCTCGAGACCAAGCAGACTTTCCAGTTGTAGGACCTGATCAAATCAACTATACTGATGTTGCGCCAAATCAGATAGCTTCAATTTCAGCATCTTTAATTCCATTTTTGGAGCATGATGATGCCAATAGAGCTTTAATGGGATCAAATATGATGAGGCAGGCTGTTCCGCTTTTACGTCCAGAGTCTCCTATTGTTGGTACAGGTCTTGAAAAACAAGTGGCTTCAGATTCTCGAGTTTTGATTAATGCTGAAAATGACGGTGTAGTAGAATATGTTGATGCTGAAAAAATTTCAATTAGATACAATTTTACTAGCGATCAAAGTTTAGTAAGTTTTGATGGAAATTTAAAATCGTATAGTTTAATTAAATTTAGAAAAACGAACCAAGGGACTTGTATAAACCTTAAACCTATTGTCAAAAAAGGAGATAGTGTTTTTAAGGGACAAGTTTTATGTCAAGGATATGCTACTGAATCAGGTGAATTAGCTTTAGGTAGAAATATGAAAGTAGCTTTCATGCCTTGGAAAGGATATAACTTTGAGGATGCAATTGTTATATCAGAGAAAGTTGTGCGTCAAGATATTTTCACTTCAATCCATATAGATGAATATTCTTTAGATGTTCGTGACACTAAACTTGGAACTGAAGAATTGACTAATGACATTCCAAACGTAAGTGAAGAAGCCACTAGTGACTTGGATGAAAATGGAATGATAAGGATTGGAGCTGAAGTTAATCCAGGAGATATTTTGATTGGTAAAATCACACCTAAAGGAGAATCTGATCCAACTCCAGAAGAAAAACTGCTTCGTGCAATTTTCGGCGATAAAGCTGGTGATGTTAAAGATGCGTCACTCAAAGCACCACCATCACTTCGTGGCGTTGTAGTTGACAAAAAACTCTTCACTCGCTCTGTTAAAGACAAACGAAAGCGTAATGAAGATAAACAGGATCTGGAAGCACTTGAAAATTTATATGATAAGAAGTTTGACGAACTAAAAGTTATTTTAGTAGAAAAACTCTTTTCGATTGTCAATGGAAAAACTTGCCAAGGTATCACCAATGATTTGGGAGAAGAAATTCTTCCCAAAGGGAAAAAGTATACCTTAAAACTTCTTTCTGCTGTTGAAGACTACACGCACTTAGCTAAGAGTACGTGGACAACATCAAATGACACAAACGATTTAATAGCAGATTTAATTCATAATTATAAAATAAAAGAAAATGACCTTCAAGGTTCTCTTAGACGAGAAAAATTCACGATCAGCGTGGGAGACGAACTTCCAGCAGGTATCAAGAAGTTAGCAAAAGTTTATATAGCAAAGAAACGTAAGTTAAAGGTAGGAGATAAAATGGCAGGACGTCACGGCAACAAGGGTATTGTTGCTAGAATCGTTCGTGAAGAAGAAATGCCATTTCTAGAAGATGGAACACCAGTAGATATTGTATTAAATCCCCTAGGAGTTCCTTCTAGAATGAATATTGGACAGATTTATGAAACTGTATTAGGTTGGGCTGGACAAAATCTTGGAGAGAAATACGCTACTCCAATTTTTGATGGAGCATCAATTGATCAGATAAATTCACTCACAGAAAAAGCTAAAGTCCCACAATATGGTCACACCTACCTATATGACGGAGGTACAGGAGAGCGTTTTGATCAACCAGCAACTGTTGGTGTGATATACATGTTAAAATTAGGCCATATGGTTGACGATAAAATGCATTCCCGATCAATTGGACCATACTCACTAATCACACAACAGCCACTTGGAGGAAAAGCTCAATTTGGTGGACAGCGTTTTGGTGAAATGGAGGTTTGGGCGCTAGAAGCTTATGGAGCATCTAGTACTTTACAGGAAATTTTGACTGTAAAATCTGATGATGTCATCGGAAGAGCAAAAACATATGAGGCTATCGTTAAAGGAGACACATTACCTGAACCTGGATTACCAGAATCCTTTAATGTACTGATGCACGAATTAAAGGGATTAGGACTTGACATAAGATTAGAAGAATAATTTTTTAAAAATAAGATATTTGGCTATGGCTAGAAATAACGAGATCATTACTCAAAAAAAATTCAATAAAATATCAATTGGTTTAGCTTCACCTGAGATCATACTTGGAAATTCAAGAGGCGAGGTTTTAAAACCAGAAACAATCAATTATCGGACTCATAAACCTGAACGAGACGGACTCTTTTGTGAGAGAATCTTTGGACCTGTAAAAGATTATGAATGTGCTTGCGGAAAATATAAGAGAATTCGTTACAAAGGTATTGTTTGTGATAGATGTGGAGTAGAAGTTACAGAGAAAAAAGTACGCCGCGATAGAGTAGGACATATAAATTTGGTCGTACCAGTTGCCCATATTTGGTATTTTCGATCACTTCCCAACAAAATTGGTTATTTGTTAGGCCTACCTTCTAAGAAGCTAGATATGATAATTTATTATGAGCGTTATGTTGTTATTCAATCTGGTGTAGCCAAAAACGAAGAAGGAGAATCCTTGCAGCCTATGGATTTTTTGACAGAAGAGGAGTATTTAAATACAATGGAAAAAATCCCTGTCGAAAATCAATATTTAGAGGATAGCGATCCAGACAAGTTTATTGCTAAAATGGGAGCAGAATGCTTAATTGAATTACTTTCGCGTATAGACTTGCAAGTACTTTCATACGAATTAAGACATAAAGCGAACAATGAAACTTCTAAACAACGCAAAACCGAAGCTTTAAAGCGCCTGCAGGTTGTAGAAGCTTTTCGTGAAGCTAATGAACGTGGTGATAACTTACCAGAGTGGATGGTTATGAAGGTAATTCCAGTAATTCCACCAGAATTAAGACCCCTAGTTCCTTTAGATGGTGGGCGTTTTGCTACCTCTGATTTAAATGATTTATATCGACGTGTAATTATTCGAAATAATCGCTTGAAAAGGCTTGTAGAAATAAAAGCACCTGAGGTAATTTTAAGAAACGAAAAGAGAATGTTACAAGAATCCGTTGACTCATTGTTTGACAACACTAGAAAAGCATCTGCAGTTAAAACAGATTCTAATCGACCTCTTAAATCTCTTTCTGATTCCCTGAAAGGCAAGCAAGGACGTTTTCGCCAAAACCTTTTAGGAAAAAGAGTTGATTATTCTGCCCGATCAGTAATTGTTGTTGGACCAGAATTAAAATTATTCGAATGTGGATTGCCCAAAGATATGGCAGCAGAATTATACAAGCCATTTATTATACGTAAAATAATCGAAAGGGGAATAGTCAAAACAGTAAAGTCTGCAAAAAAAATCATTGATCGAAAAGAGCCTGTTGTATGGGATATTTTGGAGAATGTATTAAAAGGTCATCCTGTGCTTCTTAATCGAGCTCCAACCTTACATCGTCTTGGAATTCAAGCTTTCCAGCCAAAGTTGATTGAAGGTAAAGCTATCCAACTTCATCCTCTTGTCTGTACTGCCTTCAATGCTGATTTTGATGGTGATCAGATGGCAGTCCACCTTCCATTAGGTCCAGAAGCAATTCTTGAATCCCAACTTTTAATGTTGGCTTCACATAGTATATTAAATCCAGCTAATGGATCTCCTATAACTGTTCCTTCTCAAGATATGGTTTTAGGGCTTTATTATATGACGAAAGCAAGAAAGTCAACATCTAAAGTAAAAGTTAAAGGAGAGGGTCTAAAATTTTACTCTGTAGAAGAAGTTCACATAGCATATAATGAGAAACGTGTTGATTTAAATGCTATAATAAAAATAAGAATTAAAGATTTAAATAAAGATGGATTACTAGAAAATCAAGTTATCGAATCTACTGTAGGTCGAGTTTTATTTAATGAAGTTGTTCCAGAGGCAGCAGGTTTTTTCAACGTTGTGTTGACTAAGAAAAATTTACGTGAGATCATTGGAGATATTTTAAAAGTAACTAGTGTACCTGAAACAGCAGAGTTTTTAGATAAAATTAAAGCAATGGGGTACGGTTTTGCCTTTAAGGGTGGCCTTTCTTTCAGCTTAGGGGATATTATTATTCCACCAGAAAAACTTACTATGATCGACGAAGCAAATGGTCAAGTTGATGGTGTTATTGGAAACTACAACATGGGCCTTATTACGAATAATGAGAGATATAATCAAGTAATTGACATTTGGACTTCAACTAACGCTAAACTTACGGAATTGGCGATGAAGCGAATAAGTGAGGACCAGCAAGGATTTAATTCTGTGTATATGATGTTAGATTCTGGGGCAAGAGGTTCTAAAGAACAAATTCGTCAGCTAACTGGGATGAGAGGTTTGATGGCCAAACCGAAAAAATCTAATGTTGGAGGAGGAGAAATTATTGAAAATCCAATTCTATCTAATTTTAAAGAAGGACTTTCGATTCTCGAATACTTTATCTCAACTCATGGAGCTAGAAAAGGACTTGCTGATACCGCTTTGAAAACTGCAGATGCAGGATACCTTACCCGTCGCCTACATGATGTATCGCAAGATGTAATTGTTAATATTGAAGATTGTGCTACTTTGCGTGGTGTCGAAGTAAAACCCCTTAAGAAAAATGAGGAAATTGTTGAGACACTTGGAGAACGTATTCTAGGACGTGTCACTCTTCACGATATTATTGATCCAAAAACAAATGAAATCATTGTTAGTTCTGGAGAAGAAGTAAAGGAGAAACACTTAAAATTGTTAGGAGAAACTCCTATAGAATCTGTAGAAGTTCGTTCTCCATTAACTTGTGCTGCCCAATATGGAATTTGTGTTAAATGTTATGGAAGGAATCTAGCAACTGGAAAAATGGTTCAGCG
>Ga0066856_10000812_pt1 | contig 11833 bp, 7 predicted proteins | sample ETNtaG_5_FD_65605 | JGI IMG/M metagenome (GOLD analysis project Ga0066856, IMG submission 65605) | Marine microbial and viral communities from oxygen minimum zone, Eastern Pacific Ocean - ETNP201406SV205 | ecosystem: Environmental > Aquatic > Marine > Oceanic | place: Pacific Ocean: Eastern...
ACGACGATTCATCATCAGACGAACAAGAACGCGGCGTTGGCGGCGCGAATCAAGCGCGTGATGCAAAGCGACGAAGAGGTTGGGAAAATCGTGAAAACGACCCCTTTGGTCGTGGCGAAAGCGCTGGAATTGTTCTTGACGAAACTGTTTAAAGCGACGGCGGATATGGCGTTAGCGCACGGAGCACGAATTATCGGACCGACGCACCTGAAAGGCGCGATACAAGACAACGACGAGTTTGATTTCCTGGAAGACGTGGTGAAAGACGTGCCGGATTTACCACCGCCACCGGATCCTGCGATGTTGGCTGCAAAGTTGTTGGAACGAGTGGACGAAGACGGGAACCCGAAGAAAAAAGAGAAGAAGAAGAAGAAGAAGAAAACGAGCCAAGGCGGCGGAAAGAAAAAGAGAAAGAAAGTCGACGAGTACGATTCCGACGAAGAAGACGAAGAAGAGTTTGACGAAGACGAGGAAGATACCGACGACGAAGACGAATACGAAAGCGAAGAGTCGGAAGAAGAAGAGAAACCAGTCGTAACGAAGACGAGTAGGAGTGGAAGAAAGATTACCGCGAAGAGTTACGCGGAAGACGACGTGAAAAAGAAGAAAAAGAAATCACCAGCGACAAAGAGAGCAAAGAAAAGCACCCCCAAAACGACGACTGCTCCGCCAAAAGAAGAAGAAGAAGAAGAAGAAGAAGAAGCGCCGTCGCCGGCGGCGGGTAATTTAGGATCGTTTGACGACGACGATTTAGTCGGAGTTGCATTACCTGCAGAGGAGGACGACTACGACGACTAAATCGCCGTCGACAAAATATGCTCTTTATTATTAGTTGAATGTAGTTTGGTTTTACAATGGTGTATTTTTTGTTTGCGTTCCTAAACTAAGCGGCTCTACTCTAAGCACTCCTGCGTCTCACTCGTTCGCTCACACTCTTACGTCGAATTGTATCTCTGTATTATTTTCTTCTATGTATTTCAGTAGTATCGCGTTTTATTTTTATTTTTATTTATTATCAAGCCCCCAAAACGATTTCAGTTGCCATGGAGGGTTTATCCAAGCACGAGCCTCGAATACCGCCGGTAGTTTGTGATCTCGCCTTGTTGTTCGTCGGCGCCACGTTTCGCATGACCGAAGACGCCGTTCGATCAGTCGTCCGGTTCGCGGTGTTCGCAACAGAAGTTGGGTCACCTGCGAACGTCGTGACTGGCGGCGTGTACACGTTCTCTTTGATGTCCAAACGGAAAAAACCGTGGTTTAACGCATCTTTTGCCGTGATGCGCGTGTCCGGGTCGTACTCCAATAATCGACTCAATAAGTGTCGGAGTAACGTGCCCGTTTCTTCGCACTCGAAACGCGTTCGAATCATGATATCCAACGGCTGCACCGCTTGAACGGCGCGTTCGCTCTCGAGATCTTTCGCCTTTTCCGGCCACCTCAACTCGTACGTCTCCGGAACGAAGTATTTTTCGATGATTTCCTTGGAACTTCGTTTGATGACATCCGCGTGCATGTGACCCAAAACGTTGCGCATCATCGCCAAGTGTTCCATGTTCTCGTGCGTTTGGAAGAGCGCGTCTCCAGTCAAAAGTTCTATTAATATGCACCCGATCGACCACATGTCGCACGGATATGACCATCCAGTACCGAGGATGATTTCTGGCGCGCGGTAGTGTCTCGTGGACACGACCGTGGAATGGTATTGATGTTCCAACGTCGTGCTTCCAAAGTCGATGAGTTTAATCGCGCTCGTCACCGGCACTTTGGTCGTGCATGAACTCGTCGCCGTCGCCGTCGCATTCGCCCCGTTAGTATTAGCGTTGATATCACCACTAACGACTCTCACGTACCCCGGAGCTTCCAATAAAATGTTTTCCGGTTTCAAATCCGTGTGCGTCATTTTCAATTCGTGCATAAACGCCACCGCTTTGATCATCTGCTTCGCAAACCTTTGCACCAACGCCAGAGAAAACGGTTTGTAGTGGTTCTTCTTCATGAAATCAAACAACGATAACCCGTACATGTCAAACATTAAACACGCGTGTCCTTCGTGTTCGAACGATTCTTTCAACCGAATGCAATGAAACTCGTCGCGTTCGTCTCTTTTACCAATTTCTCTCAATACTTCCACTTCAATTTTCGCCGCCGCTTTGTATTTCGGCACGTTTCTGATCACTTTCACCGCGCAGTACTCTTGCTTCACTCGATCGTAACACTCCAAAACCTTTCCAAACGTTCCTTCTCCTAACGGTGCTAATATCTTGAATCGATTGTTCGGTCCTAGAGATTCACCTAACGTGTACTCAAAGTGCCCTTCCTCGTTCGCGGTGGTTTTCTTCTTCGTCTCGGTTGTCGTTTTCGCCGCCGCGCCTGCTTCTGGTAGAGCGGCGCCTTTCTTCTTCGCCGCCGCCGCTCCGGTCCTCTTATTCAATGCGTTCTTTTTCTCTTCTTTCTTGATCGCTCCCCCCGCGTGTTTGTGTTGCTGCTTTTGTTGATCTCTGAAATTTTTCGTTTTCTCGTCGTCGTTTTCGGCGTTTCGGCTAGGGTGGTGCGATGCCGACGACGCGACGTTCCACACTCGTTTCGTCTTCTTCTCCTCTGGAGGCGTCGAGATCCCATCGTCCTCGTCCTCGTCCTCGTCCTCGTCACCGAAACGCGTCTTCTCCTTCGTCGTCGGTGGTGCGTGTTTTATCGAATCGATCGACGCGGGTTTGCTTTCTTTTCTCTGTTTTTTTTCGTGTTGCCGTCGAAAGAAAGCGTTGGTTTTTGTGTGAGTGTACGAGCTCGCGCCGGTGCGTTTTTTACGCGAGAAAACGAAGCGTACCAGTCGCGAGATGGATCATTTCGTCGGACGACTGTTGGTACGCGACTGGTACGACGACGACGACGATCGGTGTACGCGCATCATCATCAATCAATCGATTCCAAGAAGAAAAAAAAACGCGTCGTGTCGTCGTCTGTGAAATCGCAAAAAAAGAAGAAGAAATGGATTCGTCGTCGTCCAACAATCGCACCTTTCTCCCGTCGGGAAAACCAACCCCGCCGACTCCCTGACGACGGTGGTCTTCTCCTCCTCCTCCTCCTCTCAACGCCGTCCTCGTTCTCTTCCTGCCCCTCTCGTGGGCCACTCTCATCGTCGTCGTCGTCTTTTCCTCTCTCTGTGCGCCGATTTTTACAATGACGATTATAGTAGTACAGAGAGACGATTAAAAAGACAAAAACGCCTTAGTCTTCTGCCTCCAAAAAAGACACTTTGACGAGTTTTTTGGTAAAAAATGACCTCCTATTATTACGAGAGAGTCTTTTCAAAGTCCCTTCTTTTTCCCTTTTTTTTTCGGCGTTGAAAATGAGGGTGGTGGAACTTTAGGGAGACTTGATGAGACATTTTTTGCTTTTGCTCTACACAATAATGACGTCATCATCATCGTCGTCGTCGTTCTTTTTTTTGTTGCGTCTGTGGTCTCTTGTCTTTTTTTTGTTTCTTTTAAATCATCGTGTGTGGTGAGATGGGGACAAAAAAGATGCAAAAAAAAACAGAGAAAGAAAAAAATACGCGAAAAATTTGAGATGACTTTGACGACTCAGGCAAAACGCACCGCTTTGAGGACGAGGACGAGGACGATGGCGGTGGTGGCGAAGATGATGATGATGATGATGATGATGATGGGGACTTTTGCTGTCTCCGCCGCGTCTTCCGAAGGAGGAGGAGGAGGAAAAGAACTCGGGAAAGCGTTCGAAGCGGCGTGCGCGTCGGAGGCGTACGAGAAAGCGAACGAGGTTGGTCGAAAACTCGGAGAAGAGGTGGAGAGACGACAACGAGGGGACTTTTACGTTCGCCCTCGAGAGAGCGGGTACGTGCGGTTCACGCACGATACTTCGGAAAGGTTAGACGAGGAAGAGACGGAGACGATGCAACGCACCGCAAACACGGGGAATCCCGGAGTGATGTATGCACGCGTGGAAAATATTAACGTGAATAATCAAAATTGGCCGTATTTTCAGTTTAATCGAAGAGACGCGATGGTGAATATCATGTGCGCGCCACCAACGTCGACAAAATATTACTCGTACGTGACTTACGTGTGGAGGAAGACTTTTAGTGCATTAGGGTTGCGTTCGCTTCGACAAGCCGTTTCCGCGCAAGCGAGTTCGAGTCCAGTAAATAATAGAAACGTTCGAGGTTCGCGAGCGTTTCGACGAGCACTGATCATAATTAGCACGCCTTCTGCAAAGACATTTAACCATTTGAAAGAAGTATTTGAGAGGCTTGGTATTGAAGAGACGTCCATTGAACTCGAAGCGCTTCGATATGACGAGTTGAATTTTCTCCCATCCATAATCGCGGACGATTTAACGACGAGCTTTCGAGTTGGTATTTGGCCATTGAAAGGTGCCGAGGCGCTTGGGGTCTTCGCAAGATACGAATGGCCCGCGATGATTGTTCGCGGTCGCGAGCTGGCAAACGGTGGTAATGTTCTGCTGCCTCTGTTGCTGTCAAGGAGACAACAACGAGAGGAAAATGATGACAACAATGATGAACGACAACAACGTGATATGTTTTACTCTAAAGAACATTTACCGATGCGCAAGCCAAACGACGCTTTACTACTCTTAAACGACGAGGATTCACAACAGAAAGAACGCATAATAAGCCAAGAAATGTTGGATGCAGCCGCCGATGACTTTCACGCAAAACTTGCGAACACGTTCGGTAACGTGAAACGCTTCTCTTTGGAAAGAGTCGACGTCGGCGACGGCGCGAAATGCTTGTCTGATCCATCTTTTCAACCGTTTTCTTTACCCGGCGTTAACGTGCGCTCGGGTTGCTTTGGTTCCACCTCTGATGCCGCATATTCATTGAGTGAGAAACTTGTCAACAATGTGGGCGAACTTTCGGATGGAAACATCGTCGCCGATGCCAGCGCGTTGACCGAAAATTCGCAAGACTTCATCATCTTCCTCTTTGGCGCGAACGAGGTCAACAACGGAAGAGCGACATTCTTCAACGTCGCGGCGTACACCACTGGTGACCCAGTTTCCTCCCGAAGATCAGCACTATTTGTTTCCATCGTTGCCTCGTTAGACGACCGTTCTTTTAACAATAGCGCTTCATCTTCCTCCTACTACTCCGCCGCGTTCGCCACGTCCGAAGAAGCCTGCTCGACCATCAGAACCGTGTCGACGCCGTGCGCGGTCATGCTCGAGAGAAACTTCGGCAACGTTTTCCTCATCGAGAGAGTGTATTTGGACCCAAACACGGCGAAAGCGCCGAGTGGTCTTACTCAGACGCGAGCGTTTCTCGTCAAAGTGTAATAACACTCCGCAATACTATACTACTGTATGCATTTTTTTTAGCACTCGTACTCATAAATCAACAATATTTACTAGGTACTGTAGTACCACTCAAAGAAAGAAGGAATAAATTCGTCACAAAAAATGTCGTCGTCCTGTTGCGTCTGCACAGTTCCAAACTCAAATTACAAGTGTCCAAAGTGTCGTCAACCGTACTGTTCCGTGGCGTGCAGCAAGAAACACAGAGAAATACCTGGGTCTTGCTTGCCTGCGTCTTTTATTCCGAAGGCGACGCCAACACCGACACGAAGAAGAGAAGAAGAAGCGGAAAAATTGGAAGAATCGAATCCAGTTGAAAAACCGAAAAGGAAATTCGAAACCGATACCGAAGACGCCTTCCGACACCGCTTGAGACGAGAACACTTTGAAAAAATAGCTCTGAAATTACCTTTACTGGAAAAATTGCGAAGCGAGAGGTTGTTGGAAACGTTGAGAGCGATCGATAGCGCTCCGGAAGGAGAAGAAGGAGGAGAAGAAGAAAGCGCTTTGGAAAACGCGTTGAAGAATTCAGATTTTCGTCAGTTTGCTGAGGAAGTTTTAGATACGATTAACGGTGGAACGAAAGAGGAGGAAGACTAGGTAACATGAGCTCTTCTTCCTCTAACACTAAAATGTTCGGGAACTGGATGCAGAAAGCGGAGGAGTTTAAGAAACGCGCGAAAGAAAAAGTTGATTTGATGAAGGACAAAATCGAAGAACAAAAACGAGACTCGACGTCTCCAGTTGGGAAGTTGGCAAATCGAATGAATCAACAGAGTAGTAATAGTAGTAGTAGCAGTAATAATAATAATGGTAACAACAGGAACGTTACTGCTGCCAATGCATCTAGTAAGAACAGTCAACAACAACGAACGACAGTAACATCGTCACCTGCCAGTGAGTTAGTCAATAGAATGGACAGTTTGGAGTTGAATGCGACGTCGATGAACGCGGAGCAGGCTGCGAGAGAAGTCGAGAAGTTACATCCTGGATTTTTTGAACCGTATCGTAAAGGAGAAGACGAAGATGAAGATGAAACTGATGGCAGCGAGGGTCTATCCACATCTTCGTCGAAGAATGATTCTACCAGATTTGACGCTTTGAGAGAGTCTTTGAAAGAGATCCCGCGAGACTTTTTGCCGAAGGATCTTCGACGTGAGGAAGAGCGACTGATGGCAATAGTAGAATCCGTACAAATTAAAATAAATGGGGAAATATATAAGAAGCGAAACGAAGTCGGTCACGCATCGCAGAAGATATTGGACATACAAGACTCTTTGTCGAGAGCAAACGTGGTGCTCAAAAATGGACGACGTGCTTTAGAAAGATCACAACACGCCGTCAATGTCAAAATCCAGGCCGTGCACATGAATAAAAGAAAGGAAAATATGGTTCGCGTTTTGCGCATCGTAGAAGAGTTACGGAGATGTAGCGAGCGTGAAATTTCAATTCGGGAGAAGATTGAGAAGGGTGCCATCGCGGCGGCCATCGTAGAGTACGGCGAAGCGAAGAAAGCTTTAGAAGCACTTAGTGAGTTGTACTGCACGAAACAAGCGATACAGGATTTGAACCTGTTAAAGTTTGAAGTTGAACGCGGCACGAGAGATGCTTTTGTTCACGCGTTCTCAACCGACGAAGATGGAGACTTGTACGAAAAGGCGTTCCAAGGCGCGCTCGCTTTGGGACACGAACGCGCAGCAGAGCTCAGCGCAGAATGTTTTGCAACTGCGAGAGATTCGTTGCTCGTGAAATCTCAAGCTGAAGACCCAATAGGCGGCGTTTCGAGAGCTGCACATCTCTTGTTTAAGCGTTTACATCTCGCAAAGGAGTACCACGAGAAAAAAATCGCAATGGCCAATAAGACGGACGAGTTCGAAACTCTTCTCGCAGATTCTCTTGCAAAGTCAAATTTAGAAGCAAGAACTACAGATACCGCGTATCACGCGCTAAATGCACTCGAAATAGCTATCAGAACAGATTCTGCACGGAATAATAGTGGCGACGCCTTCAACGTCGACCCGAACATCGCTCGGATGACATTACGAAAATGTCGTTTGTTCGCGGACATGTGCGAAAAGTTCGCAGGAGCTGAAACCGTCTCCTCGCGAACAAAAAGTTTAATGGACTGTGCAATTGACGTTTTATCCGACGCGCAAATGAAACCAATACTCGGCGAGTTAAAATTAGCGTTTGAGCGAGAGACGTGGACGAAACTATCGAACGATCTCGCAAAGAAAGCGAGAGCAGAAGCGAGAATGGCTTCGTCAATTGAAGAGCGAGTTGCAAGTAGGAGTATTAACGCTTCGATCATGAATGCCGATAATATTGATCATCAAAACAAAGACCAAGCAATGAGAGCGATAGATTGGATCAAGAGACGCGAACATCCGTTCGCTGGTGAACGCTTCGTCGGTAGCGACGATGCGGTGTTGAAAATGACAACGAATGAAGAAAATCTACTCCTATCTCCGCAAGAATCATCTACGATGGTTAATGATAGCAATGGCAAGCAAGTGACCGCAGTCGCAGCTATGGTGAAAGTGAACAGTAGTGGTAAATTAGATGTAGAGAACGGAAAGGAAGAAGACTTGTCTACGAGTAAAACATTGACGGCATCTACCGGATACTTGCTCGAGAGCGTTCGCGTCTTTGCCTCGCTCGCCGCGGAGTCGCCGATGATGAGTGCGAATAGCAAATGCAGAAGTAAAATGAAAGCTTTCGATTCATGCAGAGAAATGTTTGAACTAGCGTTATTTAACGTTTTCGTTTCTTTCGGGGATCCGAGATTGCTCGTGCACACTAGTGATCAACCTTTGGATGACCATAATAAAGATGCAATAACAAACAGATTGAAACAAACGCTCACGAAATTAGCATCGCGAGGAGGTTTGTTTGCTTTGAAACCACCGCCACCGATTACTCAGCAACAGCAACAACAGCAAACAAATATTCCTACTGGTAACGCTTCAGAGGTAATGACGATGACAACTAAGACGAATACAAACGGTACTACGACGCCATCATCATCAGGTGCAGCGGCGGCAGCCTCGATGACGACGCCGATCGTCTCGAAATTCGGCACAACCTTCAAAAAACGTTCTCAAAACGCTCGCGCACAGATAGCAAGTTCTGGAAACATGTTTGGGCTGAAAGAGCGCGTGGTTGCGTTGGAATCTTTAGCGTGCGTGGCTTCAATCTACGAGGAATTAAAACCAACTTTTGAGCGTTGGGTAGGAGAAGATTCCTCGTCGATTGTCGAGAAGTTCTTTACGAAAGTTGTGCACGCCGTGGACGATTTGCGCGAACATGTTTTAAGCAGAGTTGCGGAGTTGTTGCTTGACCTTTCGTGGTTACCAGACGAGATTGGCGATTCGGATTTTAAAATCACCGACATGCAGTCTATGAAGAAAGCTGCACTCGGGAAGTACAATCAGAAAGAAATGCCATCGGTGTTGTCGGCATCGGAATGGACGACACAGCTCGGTCAAATGTTGGCGCAGTTCGCCACTAAACTCCGCGTCTCAGAAGTGACGGCAGTAAACGGAAAAGTTTTATGGGAACTAGGCGCTCAACTTGCGTCGCATTCTATCGTGAGAGGATTCGCGAAAGTGAAAAAATGCAGCATCGATGGACGCGCCATTATGCAAATGGACGTCCAAACGGTGCAGCAACACTTTCAGGCGCACTACCCGTTCAAGAACGTTCCTTCTTCCTCTTGTTCTGTAACTCCTCCTCCGTTGAATTTAGATTTTAGGTACGTGGAAACGTACATCAAAGCGTTCTATACCCCAGAATCAGAAATTGTTAGATGGACTATGATCCACCCGGAGTATACAAGTGAACAAAAATTGGTGTTGGTATCACACGTCGCGCACGCCTTCAAATGGTCATCGAAACAAAAATCGGACTGCTTGTTACAAATTCAGAATTCAGATTTAGTATAATTTTGTAGTGTATAAAATACTATATTAAAATGCGTAGTTGTATCTTTTATTCGTCGGCGGCGGCGGCGTCATCTGTATCATTTGTATTGTCGTCGTTTCCATCATCCTTCACCCACTGACCTCCCTCTGCAACCTTATAAACCTCTTTACTCGCCACAAACTCTACTTTGCTAAACTTCACCGCTTGACCCATTTTATCCCCATCGCGATCGACTAACGTCCACAACGTCGCGTCTTTCACCATAAACTCTTTCCCAGTTTTCGATTTCCGAATGCCGCTGTAATTATACACCACCCCGTTCTCTAACGCGTCGTCCAACAACTGTCTTCTTTCCTTTTGTATCTCTTCATTTTCGGAATCCGCGCTTTTCGTGCTCGGCATCCCAATAAAATCATCCCATTCAAATTCCCATAGATTCAGCGCCGCTTGGTTCGCGTAATTAAACGTATCTGTCTCGTCGTGCGAGCAACACACAAATGGCGCGTAGAATAAAGCTTTCACCGCTTCGGTCACCGGCACTTTCTGGTCGCCTAAAAGTTGCAAATCTGTTCTTTGTTTATACGTGGACGCTAACGCCATCGATTGAAAGAACACGTCTTTGTTCTCCAGAATACGTTGATTGGGATCGTTATTCGTGGCAGAGGACGGTCGAGAAGAAGAGGCGTCCTCCTCTTCTATTACTTCTTCTCCATCGTCCCCGTCTTCCCCATTTTCCCTACCCAACGACGGTCTCGATTTCATCTCCCGTCTTCTCGCCGCCGCGCGTTCTTTCTTCCTTTTATCTTTCTTCGCGTTCGGGACGAGAGACCGTCCTCTCGACGCGCATCTTCCCGCGCGTTTTGCCCCGCCGCGCGGAACGACGGAACGCGCGAGAGACGAGGAGCAGGAAAACATTTTTGCCGTCGTCGTCGTCGTTCGCGAGATATAGTGACGGATGATGAGAAAAAGTCAAGAAGAAAAAGAAAAAGAAGAGTACATGCAACGTAAAAAGGAAAAGGTGCAGTAGTAAAACAGGGCGAGCGACGGGAGTAACAAAAAATACATGCGCGCTCCTGTTTCTCACCTTCCAGCAGCAGCAGTTGGTTGAGGATTTGCGAGCAACGAATCTACGGTAGCGACGTCGATGACGGGAGGGGCGACGCCCTTGCTCATGTCGTACCCTTTTCTTCTCTCTCTATCGGTGGGTTCCGAGACGGTTTGCTCGCCCACGATTGGAAGGGTTTTACACACCACGGATAATATCGAGACATCTCTGACGGAGCCGACGCAGGAAGGATTTTCCGCGATGCGAACCAGAGTTTGCGCCAAGTTTAACCTTTTCGTGTACCCTTGTTGACTGTCGCCTTGGAACGCGTACAAATCTTGGAATTTGACGTCGTACATGTTGTCTACGAGCCGGGCGGACAAATCCGCGAGGAGTAAAGGCCCGTTGCCTCTCAACTCTCCTGATCTCACGGTGATCACGTTTTCTGTCCCGAATATTTCTTTTGCCATCTGTTCGCTTTGTTCGTACCCATCCAAAGTCCCCATCGTCGGTTTCCCGATTGCGTTTCCAATCGGTAACGCGATTTGACCAATCCGCACGGTTTCTCTTTGTTGATACGGTGCGTTTTGCGTCTTGAACGGCTCTTGCGATTTTCGGTTGATGCCTACTCTGGACAGTAAAACGCACGTATCATTCCCGGGAGATACGCCCAACTCTTTTAAATCTTGCATCGCTTTCATCTGTTTCACGCCGGACTCGTGGCAAAAAATATACGTCGTCGTCTTCGCGTTCTTCGCTCCGCCTCCAACATTCTTCGAAGAGATTTTCGCAAACTGTTCTTTCGAACAATAAAATCTCTTCGCGAACATCGCGTCGTCCATACCCCCCGTCATCTCATCTGCGTTTTCCATCTTCTCTCCAAAAACCACCGAGACGTGTGCCTCGTCTCCTCTCCCGGCGGACAATCCCAACACGAGCTTCCCTGTGGACGTTTCCTGGCCAACGACCGCGATGGTCGTCGACGATGACGTCGGTGATGATGCCGATGATGCAATCGATCGACACCGAGAGCTTCCCATCTTTTGTCGACGCGTCGTCGTCGTCGACGACGTCTTCTTCTTCTTCTTCGATTGTTTTGTTGTCGTCAGAGAAGATGATGATGATGATGATGATGATGATGTCTCGCACAAAAACATCGATCGAGCCACGCCGGGCCCCCTCACGCTACCTCCACGGCTCGGCGTCTTCATCGTCGTCATCATCGTCGTCGTTTTTGTCGTCATCGGCATCATCTCTCGTATGGATATTTCTCGTGTAAATGTGGAAGATATTTTTGACGAACCCCTACAAAAATTTTGGGTCGACGTCTTCGAAAAAAGGGCGGCAGGGTTCAAAAACCAACACATACGACCATATAGACGCTTTTATTTTTGGAACCATCCAAAATCATATAGACGGAACGAATGGTTCTAAAATCATCTATACGGTTTTTCATGCGGTTTTTCAAAACGTAAAATGATTTTTGGAACCATTTCCCTAAACCCTAAACCAAAACCCGTAAAAAAAATGATT
>Ga0066856_10000816_pt1 | contig 11797 bp, 13 predicted proteins | sample ETNtaG_5_FD_65605 | JGI IMG/M metagenome (GOLD analysis project Ga0066856, IMG submission 65605) | Marine microbial and viral communities from oxygen minimum zone, Eastern Pacific Ocean - ETNP201406SV205 | ecosystem: Environmental > Aquatic > Marine > Oceanic | place: Pacific Ocean: Eastern...
AGGTTAGCACGGTTTAAGACGTCTGCCCAAGTGGGGACAACCCTACCGTTTGCATCAACGACTGACTGATTGAAGTTAAAGCCGTTGAGATTAAAAGCCATAGTGCTGACTCCCATACTGGTGAACCATATGCAAACGACTGGGAAAACAGCAAGGAAGAAATGAAGGCTGCGACTATTATTAAAGCTGGCGTATTGGAAGATAAGTCTCCCAAAGTATCCATGAGCCGCAACGATATTATACGTCTCTTCCTCTTGGCCGAATTTATATCCATAGTTTTGTGAATCAAGCCCAGTCGTTTCACGAATAAGCGAGGAAGTAACGAGACTTCCGTGCATAGCAGAGAATAAAGCTCCACCGAATACCCCTGCAACACCGAGCATGTGGAAAGGATGCATAAGAATATTATGTTCTGCCTGAAAGACAAACATAAAATTGAAAGTCCCTGAAATACCAAGAGGCATACCATCACTGAAACTCCCTTGTCCAAATGGATATACGAGGAATACAGAAAATGCTGCTGCAACAGGTGCAGAATAAGCTACGCAAATCCATGGTCTCATCCCTAGTCGATAACTAAGTTCCCATTGTCGTCCCATGTATGCTGAGATACCGATGAGAAAGTGGAACACAATAAGTTGATATGGTCCTCCGTTATACAACCACTCGTCGAGGGTTGCAGCTTCCCAGATTGGGTAGAAGTGAAGACCGATTGCATTGCTTGACGGGACAATGGCTCCCGATATGATGTTGTTTCCATAGAGTAATGCTCCTGAGACAGGCTCACGAATACCATCTATGTCAACTGGTGGCGCAGCTATGAAAGCTATGATAAATGCTGTTGCAGCGGTTAATAGTGCAGGGATCATGAGTACACCAAACCAACCGACATAGATTCGGTTGTTGGTACTCGTAGTCCAGTCACAGAAACGCTGCCAGTTGTCAAATGGTTTGGTTAATGTGGCTGTAGTCATTTATAAAAAAGTTAAAAGATTCCTGGAATGATTTGTCCAGTAGTTATGTATGCACCGAGAGCAGCAACAAAGCCAAGCATGGCAAGTTGTCCGTTAGTTCTCTCAGCTTGCTCCATTAAGAAGTCTTGTTCGTTGTCGTTCATAAGTCTTGGTGGTGTTTCTTTGGCAAAGATATTTTGCTTACCGTATTCGGTAATAGTAGTCATTGAAATACAAGATAGGTGATAGGCGATGATGAACTGTCAGGTCGCCATGACTATCTATTTTTTAGGACCGTAAGTTTTTACATATGTATCGTAACTTTCTTTCCTACCTTTCCATGCTTCATGGAATTTTTTAAACATATCAGTGTAATCCTTTACACCTTGTTTTACTTTGTTTACTACCATAGTTAGAAATTAATGTTGGATCGTGCAATTTTATTCATTATTGCATCACGATAAGCAGGGTCATCATCGTAACGTGAATCTTCCATAGCCTTAACCATTTCAGCTTGGCTTTTAAATACATCAGCAGTTGACTTAGGTGCTTTACCTGTAATCATCTGTCCGTCTTTACCAACCTTATCTTGATATTTTAAAGCTATGGATTGTATAGCAAAGTAAGCAGCCATAGGATTTCCTGAATCCATAACTGCATCATACATTTTAACCTCTCGTTCACTGATATTTTGGTTTGCCCAAGACATCATATTACTATAATTCTCTTTACCACCAACTAACCCTTGTAGTTGCTGCTCTTCTTGTGATGTAAATTGTCTTGTCTGTGGAGTATTTTGAAAGTTAGCCCTCTGTTCCATTGCCATTTTAGCAAGTTCAACAGGGTTCATTTTTGATAACTTTTCAAAAGTTTCTTTAGATACTTTATTCTGAGTTCCTTCTTCCCAAATCTGATCTAAAAGATTTGGTTCTGTATTTTTTGAAGATTTATTTTCTGGTTCATTATTTGATTTAGGTTCATCTGAAACTGGCTCAGATTTTTCGCCTAATTTTTTTTGGAGTTCTATGTGAGCTTTCTCTAGCTCCTCCGCATTTTTATATTTACCTGCTAAAAGCTGTTCTTGTTCAGCTTCCATTTTCTCTCCTACTTCTAGAGAGTCTTGTTCTTCTTCATTAAGAACCTCAGTATTTTGAGGCTCTTCATATGATAATGTTTGTTCGTCACTCATGCTTGATCAGGTGGGGTTGTAATCTCTCCTTCAGTAGGAGCTAGTTGCTGTGCTAATGCAGGGTTTTTAGAAGGATCCATCATTGGAGTCTTCATCATTGCAGCTTGTTGTTCACCTTGCTGCTGTTGCATAGCCATTTGTTGTGCTTGCTGCTCTTGAGCTTGTATCTCTTGCATTGATGTAACAAGGTTTAATACATCTATTCCTGATGCAGCAGCTAATCGTTTAATTACTTCATCTGGTTTAATAAACTTTTGTACAGCTTCTGGTCCCATTGTTTGAGAAACAATAGTTAAGAACTGACCTAAGCTTTCCCGATCCTGTCCACGTCCAAGTGCGTTAACACCTGCAACAATAGTAGGTTTAACAATATCCTTTGGTAGACGAGGTATCTTTCCAGACTTTTGAAATTGACTAAGTATTCTATTTAGGTATGGTAATAAGAACTCAGTAGTTAGTAGTGAGAATAGACCACCTAACTGTTGTTCTAATTCCATCTGTGTGAGGCGTACCTCTTCAGCTGTTGTGCGTTCGGATTGTCTGACTTGCATAACTAGGAACGCTTCATTAAGTCTACGTTCTAGTTGTTGCATCATTTCAAATGCAGTTCTAAAGTCAGCTGTCTTACCTACCTGTACAACTCCTATGTCATCAGGTCGTCCTTGTACAATAGCACCGTTACCTGCGTTTGCAAGGGTACTGGGTTTGGTTGTACTTGAAGGTGAAACTGTAAACACAACTTTTGCTGCAGCTGCTGACCCTTCTACTAAGGCTTGGGACAGAGCTTCTAATGATTTTAAGTCGCCAATAAACTGACCGACTCTACCTCTTCCGTAATCCTCTCCATCCACTGTATTAAATCTTAGTGGAATCCAAGGTGATACATCAACAGGTGCTTTCCCGTAGGATTTTTCTAATATCTTTCCATGTACTTCCTGATGCCAGACGTATCTGTTGTTGTCTCGTTTGATGTGGGTGTAGATATCGCACTCCTCAACTGAATCATCAGATCCATCAACCACTGTGTCGTACTGATTAAGTACATCTTCAGGTAGTTGATCTTCTATTAATTTCTTAGCAATTGTTTCCTTAGTAATTATTTCAATCACATTGCCGTTACCATCTCGTTCTACAACGTAGCGGTTAAGCGGATAAACTTTCAGACCAGCCTTATCCATAAAGATAAGTGCATTACCTGCTACTACTAAATGTAGAAGAGCTTCATGCACTACAACACGATCATTGGAAGATGCAATAGCTTCCAAGATAGTACGTTCAATCTTTGCAAAAGATAAGTCTAGTTCTGATTTAACCTGTGGACCAAATTCCTGACCAAGTTGACTTTCATCTACCTGTAGCTTGAAGAAGCTGGTTTGTACAGGGAGCATTGACTGCATTAATTTTGCTGCCAATGTCACTGCACCTTTTGCTCCAACACTCTGCCAAGGTGTAGGTAGATGTCTCATCCCCTTAGTATATTGATCCTTAATGATTAAATATGGAAGAGTTAATTCCGCTGCTTGTTCTGCTTCGTCTAGAAACTGGGTACGTTCACTTGATAAATAATCGTATCTAGTTTTTGCTGTCATTTTTATAAGTTAGACAAGTTTGTAGATAAAGATTTGAAACCATCCATATAACTATTAAAGTTATCCATTGGATTGTAAGCAGACATAACACCGCCTGGGTTCAAACCGCCGTAACCGTATTGACTACCACCGTAGCCACCACGACCACCCATTCCACCACCACCCATCATGTTCATCAACATCATAAATTTGAAGAAGTCTTCAAAGTTACCTCCAAACATACCTGATTTAGTATCAGTATCAGTAGCAGGTGTATCAGTAGTTTGGGTTGTAGTACCTCCAGGGGGTGTCATTGACATACCACCACCTGCAGGGTTAGCAGCTCCAGCAGGATTAGCAGGATTAGCAGGATTAGCAGGATTAGCAGGATTAGCAGGATTAGCAGCTCCACCAGGTAAATTTGGATCGATATAAGGAGGAGGAGGCTCAGTGCCACCAGGAGCAGGAGGAGGAGTAGGTTGTAGAGGTGCAGTACCAGGTGGTAGTCCATCAGGGTTAACGTCTTCTAAAGGTGACCAACCTAAACCTGGAGTTCCACCAAGACCGACATTATTTGCTCCACTCATGGGACCACCAGCACCAGCTTCAATCAAAGTGTTGTAGTGATCTGTAAATTCACCTGAATTTTTATCTACAAGACTAGGTAACTCGTTTCTCGCACTATCAATAGCAAAGTTTCCATCAACTTTTCCATGTAAAGCTTTATCTACTAGTAAGCCTTGGTTTTTTAAAGCAATATCAAATATATTATCGGCTTTTGTTTTGTTCTCGTCTAGTACAACTTGGTTTATGTTATTAGGATCTAAATCACCTGAAAGGATTCTATCCAGATAATCTTGAGCTTGATTCTCACCTTGTAAACCCATTAGGTTTCGGTTCAATGTTCCCTGTACTTGTACCATGGCTTTAGTAGGATCTATATTTCCTGCATCATCAAGCCATATGTCTTTGTACTTTCTATCGTAGTCATCTTGAGCTGCCTTTAAACTATTCTCAAGTTGTTGGCTTATTTTTAATTGAGATGCTTTCTGAGCTGGAGTTGAATTAAAAATATCATCATAATTGGTAGCCATCTATCCTTCCTCACTGATACGAGTCTTTATCCACTCGACTACTGATCGTTGACCAGCTTTATACATAATTGTTTCCATTTTTTCATTAGGGTTAGGGTTGGTTGGTGGATATATTTCCTCAAGTTCAGCGAGGATTGACTCTAAGTTTGGTCCGAGGATTGACTCAAGAGTATTGGGGGAGATTGACATTACTATGTTCAAAGAAGGCTGGCATTCTTGCTGACTTAGTTTCGGAAAGCTCTGGAGCTTTGCCTTCATACATAAGTCGATCACTGGTATCCAGCCAGAATTTTTTGCTTAAATATTTATCGCCATAGGTATTCTTACCTAGTGGCTCCATGATCCAGTTAATCGTGGCCTTCCTAAGTTTGTCCAAAGATTGACTAGGGCGTAAACCCATATCAGCACATACGAGGCTATTAGCGGCCACGTGTATTTGTTCGTCTCTGGATATATCAGCTGATACCGTTCTGAGACCAGCATCGCCATTAAACCTAAAAAAAGGCAAAAGTACAAAGAAGATTGCACGTTCTGCTACTAATGCTTTACAAATTGTGTGATCAGGATGTGCTTCCCACGCATCCCGTAGTCGAAAAGCCTCTTGTTCAGACTTCTCATCAACGCCTATTGCGTTGGTTATATAGCCAAGGGCAAGATCATGTTTGATCTCATCCTTGACATTAGATTCTAAGAGTTTCCTCGCAGATGGGGGAACCTCTTTTTCAAGTGCTTCTGTAATGAAGTCACCCACAGGTAGCTCCATGTGCCGTACTGCGAGAGCACGGTAGATGGTTTCTTCTGCTCCATCTTTTAATTTACCAGCTTCGGTTTGGACAGGTGTCCATGTTCTCTTTCTATTGAGTAACTTATCATATGGATTCATTCTTGACAATCGCATTGGGGTTCGTTTTCTAGAATCCCTTGCAAGTAATCTTGGACTTCATCTTCATCTAATGCTGCATATGCACTTGACTTATCTTGAACGTCACCCATTACCTGTAAGGAATAATAAAGTGATGTCTGGGGGCTGTCTAGCCACTCTTCCACGAAGCTCTCGTCATATGTAACAACATCGCTCCAGCTATTAAATGAATAGCCGTGAAGAAGCCCTGTATGGTTCAACATATACATTAGTTCGTCAGTTACCTTTTTATAGGCATCCCAACCAACCTCTGAGGCAATTTCTACATCACCATATTCATATGTTTGAACTCCAAAGGTTCCTGAGTCTCTATCTACACTCCTAGCTATAGGAGGTGCTATCTCAGGTGTACAAGTAAAGCCTTCTCTATCTTTACTCTTATACGAACAACTTGCGGTAGGAGCGATAGCAAATGCTCGATCCATATTATAATCTCTAGCAATTTCAGCCGCACTCTGAATGCCTTTATAAAATTCTGCAGCTAATAATCCAGCTGTACCAAGTCCAGGTATGCCATCATTTACTGCTTGTAGTGCATCACCAAACTGTTTGTAGGTGATGTTGTTTTGCCTTAGTAAGTTTGCTAACCCAAGGCATCCAAGTCCAACTTGCCTGTCGGTCTCACTGGGGAGATATTCTCCAGAACTTCCAATGCCTGTTTTGCTATGGAGGTCGCACAAACTTCGCATACCCTCAACAAAACCTTTTGACACGTCGGCGATTGTACAGGCACCGAGATTAACGTGTTGGAGGAGGCAAGTTCCTCGTGATGGCAGGTAAACCTCAAGGCATACGTTGCCTCTGATTCTTTTTCCATTTTTATCGTGTTTAATTTTATTTAACCATATATCTCCAGATTTTATTCCGTAGATGATGGCTTCTTGAACGAGTTTATCAGCCTCAGACCATTGTTTTGGTGTAAGGTTGACGCATCTTTTGATCCAAGGGAGTTCTGATCTAGGAGTTGTAATAAAATCAATGATATCGGGATGGTCGATATCAAGATGAGCAACCACAGCACCATTTTTGTATACTCCACCACGTCTGAGCGTTTCATTTAATGTTGAGTAGATTTTTGCAAATGAGACTGGTCCAGAGGCAGTAAGCCCCTTTCCATTTTCTGATCCCTTTCCACGGATTTTAGAAAGGTGTACAGCACAACCTGCCCCGAACCGCAAAGCGTGTGAAACAAATCTCCAACTTGCTTCGATTCCATTTGGCCCCTCCATTGAGTCTTCTACTACGAAGACAGTGCATGACACTGGTAGGCGGGAGGTGGGATCGTCTATCCATGATTGAACCCGACCAGTTCTAGATATTAAATTTGTCATTAGACAAGATCACTTAAAGTAGGTGGTTTGTAATTTTTGCTCTTTAATACTTTACCGTCCTCTCTATAGATAGGTTTACCACCTTCATCTAGTTTGGACATGTTACTTTCATGGACTCGACGTAGAGCTTCGTCTAAGTCCCATCCCATATTTGCTGCATATTGATAGCAGACATATGCAAGATCACTCAGTTCTTTAAGAGCTTCCTCACGTAGAACTAAGCTATCTCTAAATAGCATACCTTCTGCCTCTAAAAATTCTTTAAACTCTTCAACGATCAAATTCTTTTGCATATTCCGTGATGGCAGCTTCGTCGAGTTCTTTACCCCGAATGCATTCCTGAACTCTTTGGCTTGTTCTAAATTCGACTTCATTTTTTAAGTAGTGGATAGCTTTTTCTAGGTCATCTATGTCGTCAAATTTGTGACCAGCACGACAGACATATTTAATTACATTTCCTAAGTGGAAGTTTAAGGCTTGATCACGTACAAAATCCCAAACTTGGATTGTTCCACGCCTGTAATATTCTGGTCCGCTTTCATTGGTGGTTTGGGCCATTTTTTCAATAAATTTGTTAGACTGTTAGATAGTACAAAGTTTTGTTTTTGTAAGGCAAGGAAGACGGTTTTAATATCTTCCCTACTTACATCTGGATGGTCTAAGTAGTCATCAACTAGACGCATTTTGAACTGTTGTTCAAGCGTCAATTCTGTAATCGGGTTGGGGATTCCAGAGTAAGGGTTTTCTTTTTTCGTGGTCATAATCCTCTGTAGTTAATATTCTAGCTAAACGTGCATTAGTTAAAGCTACTTCTTCAGATAAGTCTTTATCTTTGAATGCTTCAACTACTGTTTGCCAGCTATATCCTTTTTCTTCAAATAAGGCTGTAGCACGCTTAACTCCTATTCCAGGTACGCCAGCATACCCATCTGTATTATCACCTGCTAGAGACTGTATAAGATGCCATTTAGCACCATCCGTAGGCGTGATTGTGACAAGTTCATCAAAGTTATATAGCTTGCCAGTTATTTGTCTCATGTCTTTATCAGGTGAGGCTATTATATTACCCTTATGTTGGGTCGCATAAATTCCAAGGGAGTCATCTGCTTCAAGTGTGGGCATCTGTATTACAGGGTACTCATCCTTAAGCTTATTAATAACACGCCTATAGCCACATGGTTTTTTACGGTTACGGTGTCCTTTATACGAAGGTTCAATCTCTTTACGGAAATTAGTGCTATCACTAAAGAATAGTACCACATCAGTGTGCGGTGTAAGCTCTCTCTTGATACGTTCTATCTCACGTTTGACACAACTGTAAGCTTCAGAGAATAAAGATGTAACAACTATAACATCATTACCATAATCAATCTCTGATTCAGCTGCTGCAGTACATTTATATACTACAAAGTCAGCATCAACTAAGATTTTCATAATGATTAAATACCTCCATTGCTTTCTCAGTACGCCTTTTACCAAAAAAAGGCATAAATAAGTTTAATATTCTTATTACTTCTATACGTTTACATGCTTGCCATCTATAAGTTGGTTTACGTTTAAACCCATCACTTTTTTGACAGGTATGAGGACCACGCAGGTTTCCATAATCAACAATTCTTACAAAATCTTCCATGACATCTTTATCTGTCATTTCCATAACTAATTTTCGACTGTTCCTATCTTTAGATATACAGCCTTCGCCTTCAAACAAACCAGCAGCCCATGCTATTTCAATGGACTTCTGACCAATTTGTTCCAGATTTAGATTCTGCTGCGATTGGTATTCGCATTTTGTAGTACTCACCAGATCTAACTGCTGAGTTTTCGAGGGTGAACTTAAGATCATTTACATAGGTGGGTTTACATTCAAATTGAAGTTCATCATGTACAAATGCTAATTGATGTGCATCTATACCAACTTCTTTGATCATTTGGTGTGCTATCAACATCCAACGCTTAGCAATTACGCCAGCTGAACATTGTAACAAATAGTTAAGAGCTTTGTGTTCACTGTCAACTAAGATTTTTCTTCCGTCGATAGCCATGATCGAGCCTGTGGAAGACCGCTTCTTAACAGCCGATAGCAGTTCTGCCAATCCAGGGATGGCTTTGATGAACGCTGAACGTACTTGTTTTCCTCTAGCTCTTGCTTTATTTGTCGATAGTTGTTTATCGACTGAGAGTCCGATTTTAACATCACCTGCTCCATATAAGAAGGCATACGTGACGGTCTTAACATCCCGTCGGGTTATGCCGATTTTATCAGCGTTAACTTGGTGTATATCTCCGTTCAATAAGATGTCAGCATATCTACCATCGTCATAACGAGCTAGGTAGTGGGCTAACATTCTTAATTCTATTCCACTTAAGTCAGCACCTACCATAGATAGGTTTGGACTAGCAGTAAATAGTTTTCTAAACTCTTCACCAGCTGGAACCTGCCCGAGATTCGGCTTACGGTGAGCACATCTAAATGTGTTCGTAGAGACCGAGCAATGATGATGGATTCTACTAGAGGTCGTACACAGCTTGAGCCATGCGTTCACGCCTTCGGATATCATTCCTAACGCTTTTTTCAGTTCCAAGCATCGGAGAAATTGAAGAGCTATATCCGTCCCAATTTCCTTTAAGACTATCTCGTCTATCACGGGCTTTCCGTTCGAGCTTATTAATGAGGGTTTCCAACCATAATGTGTTTGGAGTATCCATGCAATGTGATCTCTTGATGTGGGATTTAGTTCTTTTAAGCGTGTAAAGGTTGCTCCTTCTACATAACCTGATGTTTGGTTATTTCGTTTAGGAGTAAATTCTGATCCTGCAATGAAAGTATACCTGTCTCGTAATACTTTAGTAAGTTCCTCCAATTCTTTTCGGAGACGAGATTCAAGTTCCCATGCAGAGCGTTCATTAAAGTACCATCCATGTAGTTCCTGTTGGGTGAGTATTTGTGCAACTGAATGCTCTAACGAGCACCAGTCAGGTAGGGGTGAAAGTGGTCGCATAATTTCTTGGTAACTTCAACGTCTTGAGCACAGTAATCCTCCATCTCTTGACTCCACTCAGACCAATCACTTGTCTTACCAAACTCCCCTTTATATTCTCCTAGACGATAGCCATAACTTTCTAAGCTATGTCTTCCATACAGCTTTAATGGCATAAAGGGCCACTCATGCTTAAAGTCTATGTCATAGAGATTTGGGTGGTATAGACGTGATAGAAGAAGAGTGTCAACAATACGAGAACGGGGAGTGAAAAAGTTATATAGTTTGCTAATACACGGGATGTCAAAACCAATAATGTTATGACCAACAATCGTGTCAGCAACAAGTAACTTATTAAGTCCCTCAGTAATGGAGTATTTGTTATTCTTTTCATCGTTGTAAGTTTCTATCTCGTCAGTAGTGGAATCATAAATTGCTATGCAATGGATACGTGTAACATCGTTCAGCAGACCATTTGTTTCTAGGTCGAAAACGAGTGTCATTTCTTTTTCCACTTATAAGTCTTATCTTTAAATTCAGCTTTCTTTACTTCTTCCTCAGTAGGTGGGTTAGGTTTTTTAAGATGCGTGTACCAAGGGTGTTCGTAATCGCTACCTTCAAAAATCCGTGGTCTCCTGTCTTTCGCTGGTTCCACGAAGAAAGGATGGTTTCGTAACATCATGCTCACTAAATCTGCAGTTGGATAAGTCATATTTTAAAGTACAGGCTATACCTGTCTCGCCTGAATAACGGTTCTTAAGGACTCTAAGAGTCGTATCGCCTCCTCCCTCTGTGGACTGCTGGTCTCGTTCAAGTCCAACAACCGCATCTGAGATTTGAGATATGCTATGAGATCCTCTAAGTTGTGAGAGAGACACTCGCCCTCCCTCTTCATGTGATTTTTTATCATTACTTGTACGTCTAAGGTGGCTAACTAAGAATAGAGTAATACCAGTACGTTCAACTAAGCTGCGTAGCTTAGTCATTGTCTGATCTATCATACGTCGCTCGTCTCCATCTAGACCACTTAATAATATACTAAGGTGGTCTAAGAATATAATACGACACTCCAATCCACTGGCAAGGTACTCGATCCGATTGTAAACCACAGACGGGTCAAAACTGCCAAAGCCATCAAACATGTAGAGGTTCCAATTAGCAATGGTATTATGAAAATGTTCTGTGAGTTCCTTTTCACTGTGCTCTCCTAAATGTAAGGGTTTACCAACAGCTGTGGACATTAATCCAAGTGCTGTCTGTCTATTACTTGCTTCAAGATCCAAAAATCCAACCCTTTCTCCTTTGTTGAGTAGGTGAGTTGCAATTTCACGAGTGATTGTGGATTTTCCCTGCCCAGTACCTGAAGTAAATGTGACAAGTGAGCTATACCTGATCCCTCGTAGCTTCTCGTTAAGTCCTTTGTAGGGGTAGTCATGGTCTGATTCTTTTTGGGGTGTAGTAACCTCCTTTAATAACGACTTAGCATCTACTATACCATCAGGCTGGTAAGGCTTAGCATCCCATATAGCTTTCCTTATAGCTTCTGCATCGTTCGCTTGTAAAGCTTCTGAAGCGTCTTTATAGGATTCCAATCTTGCGATTTTGACCTTCCCAGGTGGTAATACTGACGCAGCATCTTCCGCTGCTTTTCTTCCAGCATCGTCTCCATCAAAGAAGAGTATAATTTCTTGATACCCTTGGAATAACGGTATCTGTTTTTGAATATCTTTCTTAGCACCTTGTGCTCCATGAGGTAATG
>Ga0066856_10000819_pt1 | contig 11779 bp, 14 predicted proteins | sample ETNtaG_5_FD_65605 | JGI IMG/M metagenome (GOLD analysis project Ga0066856, IMG submission 65605) | Marine microbial and viral communities from oxygen minimum zone, Eastern Pacific Ocean - ETNP201406SV205 | ecosystem: Environmental > Aquatic > Marine > Oceanic | place: Pacific Ocean: Eastern...
ATGAGATTGCAAATCAAGTCAATGCAAGTTTCCCTGACTTTATGAAAGAGTTTTTCAATGCTCCACGTAAGCAAGGTGAAATTATTGCGGCAGGTCGAGAGAACTGTGCAAGTATGGGTATCTTTATTAAGAAGAAACGTTATGCAATGCTTATCTTTGATGATGAGGGTGTAAGAAAAGATGTAGATGGTAAACCTGGTAAAGTAAAAGCTATGGGTCTCGACTTGAAACGTAGTGATACTCCTGATTATATGCAGAACTTTTTGAGTGATGTTCTTGTTAAAATTCTAACAGACGGAACAGAACAAGACGTAATCGAAATGGTTAAAGAATTTAAAAAAGAATTCAGAGCAAAGCCTGGTTGGGAAAAGGGTACTCCTAAACGTGTTAACAATCTTACTATGTATAGAAATAAAGTAAAAAAGATTGCAAATCAACAAGGTAAAGATTTCAAACTAGAAGGTGAAGATAATAAGAAAGATAAAATTCATTTACCAGGTCATGTTAGTGCGGCTTTGAATTGGAATACATTACGTGAACTTCATGCAGACAAATACTCTATTGAGATTGTTGATGGTATGAAAACTATTGTATGTAAACTAAAACCTAATGCGTTAAAAATGACAAGTGTTGCATATCCAATTGATGAAAAACGTATCCCTGAATGGTTTCAAGAACTTCCTTTTGATGATGCGTTAATGGAAGCAACAATCATTGATAAGAAACTAGATAATCTTATTGGTGTTCTTAAGTGGGACTTAAGTGATGCTGATGCATCTGAACAATTTACAAATCTATTTGAGTTTTAAATGTGTAAAGTAGGAATAGTCGGGTCTAGTTATAGTGTAGGCAGACATCATAATTATGAAACTAAAGAAAACAATCTAGCATTGCCTTTCGAAGAATGGCTAAATCAATATACAACTAATCTAAAATTTTTTAATTCTGCTTGTTCAAGCAAAGGTACAGAACTTTACCTAAATAAGATTGTGTACTTAAAAGAAAAACATGACATTGATATTTTATTAATGGAGTTAGTAAACAATAGGTCACAGTTAAACTTTAAATGTCTTAGTCAACCTTATAAAAGAATAGAAGAAGTAAGTGATATGTCTGTTATCGAAGATGATGTGTATAGAGATTCAGCATCTATGTATGAATTTATGAGAGCATTAACGCAGGATATGGAAGAAGAATGGTTTGCAAAAACTAAGAAGGCTTTTATATATTGGAAAGAAACACAAGAACAAATGGCTGTAAGCAATATGTCAATGGAATTTTGGGGTATGTTAGATGTATATCAAGCAATCAAACTATGTAAACTATTGAATATAAAAGTTGTAACATGGCATAAGTCTTGGGACTTTTTTGTTCACCCAGGCTTTAAATCAATGTTGGGTGATTCACTGTATGTAGATTTTAATGGTAAGAATGCACACGATTATTACGCAGAAAAGTATGGTGAAGAAAAAATACTTTGTGATGAAACACACTTTAATGACTTTACCAATGAAGAAATGGTAAGAGACTTTATTGCACCTGTATTAGAAAGAGCAAAAAAGATTGTTAATGTTAACAGGATGTCAAAGTAATGTCATACACTGAACTAATAAATCGTAGAGCAACTAATGAGGCATCTGATGAGTGTTATACACCAGAAGACCAAATCATACCTCTACTCAAATACTTAGATAAGGAGAAAACATACTATGAGGCAACTAGCGGAAAAAGTTCAAGCATTCTTTCAGGATTTACCAAACACGGCTATAATATGGTTGGGTCTGATACTAGGGATTTTTTTGATTGTGGACGGTCTGATATCTTTGATGGTGTTATAACGAATCCACCATATAGTAAGAAAGACCAATTCTTAGAACATTGTTATGAACTAGGAAAACCATTTGCTTTGTTACTTCCTGTCACAAGTTTTCAGGGTGCGAAGCGAGGAAAGATGTTTATGGACAAGGGAATGTCTGCACTTGTGTATAACTATAGGATAGATTTTACTGGAAAAGGAGCACCTACTTTTGGGAATGCTTGGTTTATATGGGGTTTTATGCCACCTAATCAAATACATTGGGTAGATAATCCAGTAGCAGGAAAAACTAAAAAGAGTATTGACATTGGTATCGATTAGTGTTAATATAGTAATATTAAACCATAAGGAGAACTAATAACATGCAAGATATATTAAAAGATATCGTTAAACATACGCATTCGTTAGGTATTATTCAAGCGGCTAAGGTCACTACAGATGATACTGGTACAACGATTGATGCTATGGATGATGATAGAACGGTGGTGTTAAGGGGTAAACTACACACACCAGTAGCAGAGTTTAAAGGTAAGTTTGGTCTTGGTAGACTAGGCGTACTAAGTGGTTATCTTAATTACGAGGGAGAAGATAATCAAGGTAAAACAGTGAAAGCTGGAGTCGAAGTAGGACATGAAGAACGTAATGGTGAAATGGTTCCTACTCAACTATCGTTTTCAATTCCAGGTGCAATGCAATCAACTTATCGTGTAATCGTAAGTGAACTAGTAGATGCACAAATCAAAACTGCAAACTTCAAAGGTGCTAAATGGGACGTTGAAGTTATGCCAACACAAAAAGCAATCAAGGACTTACAATACTTTTCAGGTATTCTAGGAGCCTATGATCCACTATTTACTGTTAAGACAGTAGACGGTGTACTGAAATTCTTTATCGGTGACCGTTCAACTGACAGAGTAGAACTTCCATTCGCACAGAATGTAAACGGTGAACTAAACACTGGTTGGAGTTTCCCTCTATCAACTGTATTAACAATCTTGAAACTTGGTGATACTAGCACGATGAGTGTTAAGATTTCAGACCAAGGTGCAATGATGATACAAGTAGACAGTGGCATTGGACTCTACGAATACATCTTACCAGCTAAATCAGGTAACTAGAAAGTGATTGACTTAGGTAGAAATAATCTAAGTTCCGGTTATGCAATCTTCTTGCCGGCTATTTCGAATTTTTATGTTCGTAAAATCTCTCAGCATTATGCGGACAAAACAGATATGTTCCCACCAGAACGTATTCCAAAAGGTTTCGAACACGGCTTAGACGGATTAAATATACTGGACAAAGATAAAGGCTATGTGCATTATTCCCATGGTCTTTATTCGGCAGGTCATGCCAATCTTGATTTAGAAGGTTCTAAAATCGATGATGGAATGGTTGTCAATCGTAACAGAGAAAACACAGTACTAGTAGGTGATTCAGGAGGCTATCAGATTGGTAGTGGTGCTTGGAAACTAGACTGGTCTCAGTTTGAAAATGGTGCAGATTGGCAAAAGACAAGATGTGGTATTATGACATGGTTAGAAGAATACTGTGATTATAGTATGACACTTGATATTCCTATGTGGGGTTATCTTCCACAGTATCGTGATAAAACAGGTTTAAAATCTGCTGATGAATGTTTAGAGAAAACAATATTCAATCACAAATTTTTTATTGATAACCGTATCCCGGGTAAAACTAAGTTTCTCAATACACTACATGGTGCTAATTGGGATACTAGTGAGAAATGGTATCAGGCAGTCAAACAATTCAATGATCCTAAAGTCTATGGCGATAGAGCATTTGAAGGTTGGGCTATGGCTGGTGACCATGCCGGTGATGCAGAACTTCTGCTAAGGCGATTACTCACAATGCGTGATGATGGCATGTTAGCAGGTGACGATGTTTGGATACACGTTCTAGGCATTAGCGTTCTCCCGTGGGGTTGTTTCTTAACAGCCATTCAAAGACAACTAAGAGAGCATGTTAATCCAAATATCACAATATCTTTTGATGCGGCCTCTCCCTATATAACTGCATCTAAAGGTTTAGCATACGATTATCCTGACTTGAGCGGAGGTGCTTGGTCTTATAAAACTAAAAAGTTGAACTGGAGACAAGATATTTCTAATCCGGATCAACCTTGGATGTATGATGGCGCAATTGGTTCAAGACTAAATATGCGTGACATCAACTATATGCAACCAGGCATGTTGAATAGGAACAAGAAGGAAGCAAAATCAAGTTGGGATAGTCTATCCTACATATTAATTCAGGCACATAATACGGAGTATCATATTCGAGGTATGCAAGATGCATTACGTAGATTCGACCACGAATATGAAATGTTACGTGACAAAATTGATATTCACAACATGAATTTAGGTAAAACTAATGTGTTAAGTGATGTTGTACCTGATACAGTATTGTACTTTGCAAAGTTTGTTGAAGAACTTTTTGTATCAGATAAACCAATGGACATGTTGAGTGACTTTAAAGCATTTTTACGTAAGTGTGAAGGTTCACGTGTTCAAAACATTTCGACAACTCCAGACTTTATGGAGTTCGAGGAAGCAAACGTTAAGACAGATGAATTTGTGGAAGCCGTAAAAGGTAAACGTAAAGAATACGAAACACCCGATACAGTATCAGACTTATTTGGTTAACGATAAAAGGAGGAACTAACTATGTTAGAAAAACTTTTTGGATTATCTAAAAAGAATACGACCGTCAGAACGGAAGTTATGGCCGGTCTTGCGACATTCCTTACTATGGCATATATCACAGTGGTAAACCCTGCGATTTTGTCAACTGAAGGTACTGGAATGGATTTTGGTGCAGTATTCACCGCTACAATTATTGCGGCGGTAGTAGGTACCTTAATCATGGGACTATGGGCTAATTGGCCTGTAGCACTTGCTCCAGGAATGGGATTGAATGCCTTCTTTGCATTCGGTGTTATTTTTGGTATGGGTTATACATATCAACAAGCATTAGCGGCTGTGTTTATCGCAGGTGTAGTGTTTCTTGGTTTAAGTATGACACCAGCACGAAGGTATATTATTAATAGTATACCGAAAGGCATGAAGCTAGGTATCGGAGCAGGTATTGGTCTGTTCTTAGCTATTATCGGTCTTAAGAATGCAGGTGTCGTTGTTGATAACCCAGCAACACTAGTTGGACTAGGAGACATTTCTAGTTGGCCAGTATTACTAGCAGGTCTAGGTTTTGCATTAATGGCAATCTTAGATAAGCGAGGAGTACCAGGTTCAATTATTATTGGTATCTTAGCCGTAAGTGTGATTGCTTGGATCACAGGTATCGCTGACCTTAATGGTGTAGTTGGTGCAGTTCCAAGTCCAGCACATGCATTTACATTAGACTTTAGTTTGATTGCAACTGCCGGTTTTATCGGTGTAGCATTTGCATTCTTATTTGTTGACTTCTTTGATACGGCAGGCACACTTACAAGTGTTGCTAACTTAACAGGTAAAGTTAACGATAAGGGAGAAGTAGAAGGTATCGACAGAGCCCTTCTAGCAGATTCAACTGCAACAACTATTGGTGCTTTAGCAGGTACTAGTAACACAACTTCATATATTGAAAGTGGTGCTGGTATTAAAGAAGGTGGAAAAACAGGATTAACTGCGGTTGTCGTAGCAATCATGTTTGCATTGTGTTTGGTGTTAGCACCATTGGCACAATCTATTCCAGCATATGCAACTGCGCCTGCATTAGTCTTTATCGCTACGTATTTCTTACGTAACCTTAAAGATATTAATTGGGATGATGTAAGTGAATATGCACCAGCAGTATTGGCGGCAATTATTATGCCACTAACATTTAATATTGCTTATGGTATTGCTTTAGGCTTTATTGCTCATGTAGTAATCAAAGCGGCAAGTGGTAGACATAGTGAACTTAATATGGGTTCTCTTGCTATTGCGGCAGTATCAGTACTCTATTTTGTAGTACAATAAGATAAGTATTTATAGGGGAGCATTGTTCCCCTATAAACCAACATTTTTAACTAAGGAGTAGCAAAATGGCATCAGGACAAAGAGCATTCGCTAAGAAGAAAGCACACAGACTTGAAAAACTCAGAGCGGTACACAGGGCACTTGACAATCAGATTAAAAAAGATTATAATAAGTATCAAGACGTTCAAGGCAAAAAGGTTGAAAAATTAAAATTAAAAGAAGAAATTGTATCCCTAGAAAACGAATTAGGGTCACAATTAAATGGGTAGTTACTATAACTATATGCTAAACGAAAGTAGAAAGGCTAATATGGAAGATGATATTAAAAAACAAAAACAAAATGCAACAAGATGGATTTGGGTTACGTTTCAGAAAGAAGGTATACACAAGTATCCAGCGGCACTTGATGACCCTGCGTTAGCAACTGGCGATGAGTATGATGTTAGTTTTCTAGGATATCCTCATAGACATATCTTTCATTTTCGTGTAGCAATTACAGTTACACACAACGACAGGGATATTGAATTTATTCAATTCAAACGTTGGCTAGAGAAACTATATGCAGAGAAAACTTTAGAACTAGATTACAAGTCATGTGAAATGATGAGTGATGATTTGTTTGATAAGATTGCAGATAAGTATCCCGGTCGTAGTGTTAAAATTGAAGTATCCGAAGATGGAGAAAATGGGGCTTTGATTGAATATGGAACTTGATTATAAAAATTCTCTAGCAGAAGATATACAAGCAATGGTTCGGGTAGTTCCGGACCATCCTAAACCTGGCATCATGTATCAAGACATGGCAAGTATTTTTAATCACCAAGATGGTTTATCTAAATGCATGACACTTATAAAAGAGTGGATGTATACAACTGAGGTAGCATATCAATTCAATCGAATTGTAGGATTAGATGCACGTGGATTTCCTCTTGCAGGATATTTAAGTGCAGACATGAATAGACCTTTTGCGATGGCTAGAAAGAAAGGTAAGTTACCAGGTGAAACGATTTTTACAGAATACGAACTTGAATACGGTACGGACGAACTACACCTACAAACTGATTCAGTGTTAGAAGGCGACCGTGTTCTAGTACTTGATGATGTTATTGCAACCGGTGGAACACTGGAAGCAGTAACGTCATTGATTACACGTATGGGTGCAGAAACAATAGGAATAGGAAGTATTATGGACTTGACTTTCTTAGGTGGTTCTGCTAAACTAAAATCTAAGGGATACAATGTTTATAGTATCCTTAAGGAGTAAAGAATGATATATCTTGTAGATTTGGAAAGTGTTGAATCCCGCTACACTAAGCAATGGAAGACACATTTCCCAAAAGTTCTTGGAAGCAACGGTTTGAATGTGACGGTGATAGACGGCCCTAGGGCAGGCATTCCCGAAGCCACTACACCCGGTGCTTTTCTGAACTTTGGTGGTACAAACATCTACAAGGCGGCACAGATAACAAAAATATCTCAAATGTTTTGCGAAGGCAAAATTAAAGATGGTGATTACTTTTTGTATGCTGATGCCTGGAACCCTACAGTAATACAGTTAAAATATATGGCTGAATTACTTGGGGTGAAAATCCGTATTGGGGGTATGTGGCATGCAGGTTCGTATGACCCTCAAGACTTTCTAGGAAGATTGATAGGGAACCAACCATGGGTTCGAAATGCTGAAATGTCAATGTATGAATGTTTCGATGATAACTACTTTGCAACAAAATTTCATATTGACCTTTTTACCCAGACATTTTTTGAAGACGATAGGGATATCGACCGGCAACTCCTTCACTCTATACGACAAGTGGGTTGGCCTATGGAATATATAGAAAGCGACTTAGCAAACTATAAAGGTATGGCGAAAGAGGACATGATATTATTTCCTCACAGGTTAGCGCCTGAAAAGCAACCAGAAGTTTTTGACTATCTTGCAGAGCAAATGCCTGAGTATAATTGGGTAAAGTGTCAAGAACTTAATCTATCTAAGGAAGAATACCACACAATGCTTGGTAAAGCAAAGATGGTGTTTAGTGCTAACTTACAAGAGACTTTAGGTATATCTGTATTTGAAGGACTTGTAGTTGGTGCTATCCCATTAGTACCAGACAGATTATCTTACACAGAAATGTGGTCAGATACGTTTAAATATCCTAGTGAATGGACAACTAGTTTAGATGCAGTAAAAGAAAATATAGAACAGATTAAAACACATATTCGTATTTTAATGAATAAGAACTCAGACATGAGCGAATCGATGAGTAAGGAAATTGAGAATGTACGTAACTTTTATTCAGCAAACGATTTAGTTACCGAATTACATAAATATAACGAAATTAATGATTGACATTAAACTCCCACTCATGTATAATAATAACTGTATATGGGTGGGTTTACCACCATACAGTATACAACTAAAATATAAGGAACATAGTATAAATGAAAAAGACTTCCGAAATAATCAGAGAGCGGATAAAATCTGCTAAAGGTAAATTTCACAGTAACGATAATATAGCCGATTTCATCAATCCGGGTGAAATGGAATCACTTCAAAACGAAGTGCAAACTTCAATGCAACAGGTATTGGAGAGTTTAGTTATCGATACAGAGAATGACCACAACACACAAGAGACGGCAAAACGTGTAGCTAAGATGTTTTTACATGAAACATTTGGTGGGCGTTATGTACCAGAACCAAGAGTAACAAGTTTTCCTAATATGGGATATAACAACTTGTATACAACAGGTCCAATTACTATTCGTAGTACTTGTGCCCATCACTTTCAAAATATTGTAGGTAGATGTTGGGTAGGTATCTTTCCAGAAGAAGAAGTTATTGGACTATCAAAGTTTAATAGACTTGTTCATCACATTGCAGAAAGACCTCAAATTCAAGAAGAAATGACAACACAAATTGCGGAGAAACTTGTACAGTATTCTAAGACTCCGAATGTTGCAGTTGTTGTTAAAGCAGAACATCATTGTATGACTCATAGAGGTGTCAAAGAACATGAAAGCGATATGACTACGGCAGTTATGTTAGGCAAATTTAGAGAGGATGCAAATCTAAAGCAAGAGTTTTATAATCTAATGCTTAGTATGAAAGGGCACAAATAGAATGAAACTGAGATATTCAGAAGCATTCTATTCAGTACAAGGTGAAGGAAAGTATGTAGGAGTACCAAGTGTATTTCTACGTACCTTCGGTTGTAACTTTCGTTGCATGAACTTTGGTTTAGATAGAGGCGAGCCTATGCGTGATGAAAAACACAAAATGGGTAATCGTTATAATGATGAAGTAAAAGAATTAATTGATAAAGGAGTACACGAAACAACAAAAGAATTTGAAGATTTACCAATCATACACACAGGCTGTGATACATACGCAAGTATATATCCTGAATTTAAGAAATTCAATATGCAAAAAACTGTGGATGAAGTTGTTGAACATTTATTAAGTTTAACACCTAATGGTAAATGGGTTCAAGATAACGGACAAGACGTTCACTTAATTATGACAGGCGGTGAGCCATTGTTAGCATGGCAACGATTATACATCGACTTGTTTGAACACGAAAGGATGCAAGACTTAAAAAATGTTACATTTGAAACAAACACTACACAAAGTTTATACCCAGAGTTTAAAGAATATCTCTCAACTAGGGCAAGATTTAAAACAACATTTAGTTGCTCTCCAAAACTCCCAGTTTCGGGAGAACCTTGGGACACTGCTATCAAACCTGATGTCGCTAGTGATTACAGTAACGTTCCTGGGTCTAGTATGTATTTTAAGTTTGTTGTTTCTGATAGTACAGATGTTGATGATGCTGATAGAGCCGTCAAAGAGTATCGTGATGTGGGTATTGAATGCCCTGTATACCTTATGCCTTTGGGTGGACGCAGTGAGGAATATAATCTTACAATCAAAGATGTGGCAGAACTTTGCATGGAGAAAGGGTGGCGGTTCACGCCAAGATTACACATCAGCCTTTTCGGGAATGCCTGGGGAACCTAGGTATGATATGCAACATGACGATGGTACCGCATCTAGGCATGATGAAGATAAGACTTATGAGAATGAAGTCAAAGAAGGAATTGAACAACGTATCCGTAAAGCAGGATACTAGAGATAAGGAGTTAAAATGAATAACTATATTTTTACAAGCGAAAGTGTCAGTTGTGGACACCCTGATAAAGTAGCAGACCAGATTAGTGATGCACTAGTTGATGCTGGACTTAAAGCAGGTGATGAAACAACACGTGTAGCTATTGAAACACTTGTAACTACCAACCATGTTACGTTGGCGGGCGAAGTAAAAAACTTTAATGTGAACGAAGATGAAATAAAAGAGATTGTTCGTAACAAAGTTAAAGAAATTGGATATGAACAACCAGGATTTCATTGGGATAATTTAAATATCTATAATGAAATTCATGCTCAGAGTGGTGACATTGGTTTAGGTACTGATGATTTCGGTGCTGGTGACCAAGGACTTATGTTTGGTTATGCATCAAATGATACACCAAGCATGATGCCTGCACCAATTCATTATTCACATGAAATACTTAAAGCATTGAAACGTTTAAGAGTAGACAAAGGATATGAGTACATACAACCTGACTCAAAGTCTCAGGTAAGTTTACAATATGAAGGTGGCAAAGTAAAACGTGTTGACCAAGTAGTGGTATCATCACAACATAAGCCTAACATGGAACATTCTATCAGAATGCCTATTGTAAGTGTAGTCGAAGAAGTACTAGGAGATTTAGTAGACAATGACACAATTAAACATTACAACCCTACAGGAAAATTTGAAATCGGTGGGCCAGACGGTGATACAGGACTTACAGGAAGAAAAATTATTGTGGATACCTATGGTGGTTTTGCTCCTCACGGTGGGGGTGCTTTTAGTGGAAAAGATCCTACGAAAGTAGATAGGTCAGCGGCATATATGGCACGTTGGTTAGCTAAGAACGTAGTAGCAGACAACATGGCAGATTGGTGTCAGATACAATTATCATATGCTATTGGTGTAAAAGAACCTACTAGCATTTATGTAGATAGTAATGGTCACAATCGTAGTATTCAAAAGTTTATTAGAGATAATATCGACTTGACACCTAAAGGTATTATTGATAGATTTGATTTATTTAATTTTCATAAGTACAGTGAAAATTGTGTTTATGGTCACTTTGGTGACAAGAACGTTCCATGGGAACATATAGGGTGGAACGGTGTACAGTACGAAGATGCTGATTCACTGGAAGCTGAAATAAATGAAGGATGTTAGCAGATGTTTTATAAAACAAATGATGATACATTAGGTATTACAGTTAAAGAATTCGTTGATGAATGGTATGAAAAACAAGATTATATTCTTGTAGATATCAGAGATACAGAGGAACGCAAAAGTGAAGGTACAGTTAAACAAACGTTTAACATTTCAATGTACGAAATACCTGACCAAATTGAAATGGCACCAACACATATCGTGTGTTTAATGTTATGTCAGGATAGCACTAAAGCAGAACAAGTTACGAAGTATCTCAAAAATAATGGATATAATAATATGATTTATATCGAAGGAGGTATTGACGAATTATTAAAGGCTGTGCCTGAATTGAAAGGATAACAACATGGATATAATGAAACCAAAGACTTGGTTTAAGTCAGAAGAAGAAACTGCCAGAGACCAAGCTAGATTGATAAAAGATGATAAAGAACGTGATATTGCGTTAGCTGGAGTCGATTTAAAATACGGTCATATTACAAATAATGACCATGATAAGAAAGTCGCAACTTTAAAAGGCGAACCTTGGGTTAAAGTACTAAAGATGGAACTTGAACAGAATAAACCTGGTTCAGGTTTCTTTGAGATTGACTTTAACGAAGACTTTGTAGAGTATCTTGCAGACAATGGTTACGAAGGAAAAGACAACGATGCTATTGTAGATGGTTGGTTTAATGACTTATGTAAGAACA
>Ga0066856_10000821_pt1 | contig 11774 bp, 11 predicted proteins | sample ETNtaG_5_FD_65605 | JGI IMG/M metagenome (GOLD analysis project Ga0066856, IMG submission 65605) | Marine microbial and viral communities from oxygen minimum zone, Eastern Pacific Ocean - ETNP201406SV205 | ecosystem: Environmental > Aquatic > Marine > Oceanic | place: Pacific Ocean: Eastern...
CAGTTTTCAGACGGATTAATTCCTCCTCTCGTGAAGCAAGTGGTACCCGCAAGGCTGACTTTAATCCAATTAGCAAAGTTTGAAGCGTAGTACGAGCATCACCACAAAGAGAAACTGCAGGAGATCCATAGCGACCAAATTCCTTTGGATCGATATCGAGTCGGATGATTTTCAAGTTACTGTCTACCCCCCAATAAAGCTGTGGCTCGTGCAGCCTAGTACCGATGGCAAAAACAACGTCTGCGTCCTTCCAAAGCCGTCTACCAGCCGGAAAAACTTGAGCATGATAATCATCGTCATCCACGATTCCTCGTCCTGAACGGAACGCACTAACTGGCGCCTCAATCATCCTCGCCAATGTATTCACCTCTTCTGCCGCGTCTGTCGCACCCCCTCCTACATAAATGAGCGGCCGCTCTGAACGAACTAAAATATCGATTGCATTCTGGATGGAATCGCCATCCGCACAAACTGGAGCTTCTAGTTGTGCTGCAGCGCAGGATGCATTCACAACCCTTGCTTCCATTATATCCGGTGACATTTCTAAATGCACTGGGCCAGGCCGACCACTTTGCATAGCAACAAGTGCATCATTCACCATCTGTGGTCCATCCTCAGGGGTCTGAATACGCTCTGCATGTTTTACTAGCGTCCTCAATGTCGCAAGCTGGTCAGGAATTTCATGTAAATACCTTCTCCCCAAACCGATACCTGCCGATGGTATTTGACCACATAGACTCATAACTGGCGCATTAACTGCCCAGGCTGTTGCAAGCGCACCCATGGCATTCATAATTCCCGGGCCAGGTACTACGGAAAAAACTGCAGGTTGACCGGTCGAACGCGCCGCACCAAAGGCCATGTAGGCAGCGCTTTGTTCATGTCGGGTTCGCGTAAGCGTAAATTCTCCATTCTTGCGCTGAACTGCATCAAACAAATGATCCAATTGCCCACCCGGCAGTGCAAACATCGAATTAATGCCATTTGCCTGTAAAGCTGCAATTAAAACGTCAGCTCCCGATTGGGTGTTTTGTATTTTTTTCTGGAGGGTCTGGCTCACATTTACCTCACCATGGATTCGGTGTTGGATGATGATCGGAAGACGTATCCGTTTCACTTGTTTTGGCAGTGTCACTACGAAACAAGCAAGTGACGAAAAACCATAAAATAGATGGCCGTAACATCGATCCAAATATATATCGTACGTCACTTGGGGTCATAACTGTCCTCGTAGGCATTGAATCTTCAGAACCATTAGTCATTACGAGTGTTCGACCTTCGACCGTTATCCGTTCAACGGTAATTTTCATATCTGCAATGGGAGTACTTACACGCACTATTTAATCCTTTCTCAATGCGCCACGATCCTGCGCTGTACTTATTCGAGATTTCAGGAGGTCCGAATGCTTCATCCCATCTTTATCGAAAGGCATGACAAATTGGCCTCTGTCATACATCCGGTCCATAGATGTGTAAGCCCCGGTCATCTTATGGGCGAGGTTGCGGGGTGGATTGCCTGAAGGAAAGAGATTTGGCGGATAATTCGGATGTTCATAGATTTGTTTAAAAGCTTCAGTACGAACATCAACCCACATATTGTGGTTAATCCGGGTTCGGTGCTCGCGTAGCGCCTCAATATCGAGGGTAACAGCCAAAACCTGCTCTTCTGGGTATGGAGCATGGCGCAACATCATTCCCGTGTAATCAATGGCAAATGAATTCCCCGAACAAAATGCTTTAGGATAGTATTTATAATCAACCGTGCCCCAGTTCGAACCGAGTAAATAGCACATGTTATCGTGAGCTCTAGTTCTGCGCGAGAACTCCCAAAATTCCCAAGGCTTTGATACCCCCTCAACCTCTTGCAGCGCAACTGGGTGACAGATAACCTCGACCCCATTGAAACCAAGTGCTCGACTAACTTCTGGTGTCGCGCCATCGTGGCAAGTCATTGTACCCAATTTGCCAATTGGTGTATCAATCACGGGAAAGATATCTTTAATATCCCCACCAAAGAGCGCAGAATATTCCTCCCACATGTCATGCGGACTAGTACCTAAGCCGATGGAAGCGGGAACATGGTATTTGTGATAGCGTAATGCAACGCCTTCTGGACCAAGGATAAAGGCAGTATTGAACCAGCGGTCAGGGAATTCTGGCACTCTTTCTATCAAACCCCCGCCCGCGATATACATGTCATACTCTCGACACTTATCAATCAGGGCGTGAATTTCTTCATCATCAAAGGTGATTGCCTTCTTCATGAAGTCATCTAATCCATGTTCACCTTTGCCGGGCGTTGTTACACCCTGGAGAAAATACTCTGGAAAAACAGCCAGCCGAACAGGGACCTCCCAGTAATAACCGACACCAAAGTCGATCATATTGAGGGCTCGGTCCAGATTACGTTTTATGCCACTACGGTCAATTGCCACCTCAACATGAGGCTGGACAACTAGAGCTGTATATTTTTCAATCGGTTTTCTCATTTTATTATTACCCTTAGTTCTCTTAATTGAATTCACGATGCGGCATACCGAAGTCGCGTAGCATCACGTTTGCGGTTATGGTTCCCATGGCCGTTATGCCACCCCCAGGATGACAACTGGGACCCGTAATATAGAGTTTTGGAATCGGTGATTTATACTGACTGAAACCTGGCAACGGGCGCATATACCCCATCTGGCTAAGAAGCCTCTCGCCACCCGTAGTATTGCCTGAAACGAATGCTGGATTAGCAGCCTCAAGACTCACTCCAGTCTCATAATAAGCTCCCAGAATATTGTTCGCATCCATGTTATTTGTGTGTCGACGCAAGACTTTCAACAAAACAGTTTCGACATATTCTTCAATGTAATCGTCCCAGTTTGTACCGTCAGACAACCTCGACGGCACAAAGGTATCCAAGATAAGAGTATGCTTACCATCTGGTGCACGACCTGGATCTAATTTCGTCCATCCAGCAGACCACAAAAATGGGTTCGACGGAGCTTTTCCCATCATGATCTCACCGTATTGTACATCAATGTCATGCATAGATCCAAATATTCGATGGAAGGCACAGGCGTTCATATCCGCACCATTATTGTAATTAGGTAATTCATTTAATGCATAATGAACCCGGGCAATGGACACCGAACCGTAAGAGAACGACTTACATGCCTTCACGAACTCAGGGTGTAAATCTTCTGGATCCATGCAGTCTAGAAAAGAAACTTTCATCCCAAGACCAGTGACAACAGCCCGGGAAGCGGTAATCTCATCACCATTTTCCAAGCTTACACCCACACACGACCCATCCCCATCAAGTAAGAACCGGTGAATTGGTGAGTCCGTCATAACCTTTCCGCCGTGCTCTTCGATATACGCCGCCAAAGAAGTTGGCAACATCATGGATCCACCCTTGGGGATCGCAGCACCATAAGTGTGAATGCCTGGAATTAGAATGAAAAAAGATTGACCAGTGCATTCTGTGTCAGGAAATATCTGCGGTGCCATCGCCCAACCCAGAACAAAAGCCCGAACAGTATCATTTTCAAAGTTTTGAAGAACAAATTGCCGAGAGCTAAGATTAAATTCTTTTAAGCGCAACAAACCCTCATAACTGTCCTGCAAAGCACTAGGAATTACACTTGGTTTAGCAGGTGGCGAGAACATGCCCTTAATGAAACCATCTCTAATTTCTCCCCATTTATCATATATTTCCCGATAACGCCGCGCATCGGCCACAGAATAATTCGCAATGCTCTCACAGGTTCGATCAACGTCCTTATAAACCACCACGCCCTTCCCATTAAGGTTTGGGTGCCCAGTGATATGATTTTCTTCCCAAATATATTCTAGCCCGTGTTTTTTAAGCTCTGGCAACAAAACTTTAAAGTCCGGATTAGCGTGGATCCACACGTGAGATGAGCCAAATAGATCATGCTTGAAGCCAGGTTTTGTAACCTCGCGTGTTACACAACCTCCTCCAATCCAAGAATTTCGTTCAATCACACAAACCTTTAGCCCACTGCGCGCAAGCCAAGCCCCACAGGCAAGACTATTATGCCCAGCGCCTGCAATTAAAATATCAAAGTCGCGTGCTGACATTGTGATATATCCCCTACTAATAAACGCTAACAGCTCACTTGGTTTTGGTCAAACCAAAACTCTCCACCAAACCAACCTTTTAATTAAAAAATCTCTTCCCCAATTGAGCTTTAATATACCTTTAAAATTTAATTGCCTTTAATTTAATCAGAAGAAAGTACTAATGATCCTAATGCTACGGTAACTTCTTGAAATAAACTTTTTTGTGGATTAGATGTGTCTTTCTTATGCCTAATACTTACACTAAATAATCAGGCGAGTAATTATGATATCCTTTAGGGAATACAAAGAACAATGGACTTCTAATATTAAGGGAGATGTGCTCTCAGGCTTAGTTGTAGCACTCGCTTTAATTCCAGAAGCTATTGCTTTCTCAGTAATTGCAGGGGTAGATCCTAAAGTGGGCCTTTTTGCTTCTTTTTCAATTGCTGTATTGGTAGCAATAACCGGAGGTAGGCCGGGAATGATATCTGCCGCTACGGCTGCAACAGCAGTATTAATGGTAACTCTGGTTAAAGAATATGGATTACAATATTTGTTAGCCGCCACAATACTTGCCGGCATTCTACAAATTGCTGCGGGTATAGTTAAAATTGGCTATCTCATGCGATTTGTATCGAGATCAGTAATAACTGGATTCGTGAACGCACTTGCAATATTGATTTTTCTTGCACAGCTTCCAGAATTAGATCCTTCAAATGTCCCTCCGCTTACATTTTTTATAGTGGGACTAGGCTTAGCTATCATTTATCTTCTACCATATATCACTACTTCAGTCCCATCCCCACTCGTAAATATTATTCTTCTCACAATCCTTACAATCGCTCTAGATCTGGACTTAAGAACAGTAGGAGACATGGGAAACCTGCCTGATACCTTACCAATTTTCTTAATTCCTGATATTCCAATTTCTTTTGAGACACTTAAGATTATTTTCCCATATTCAGTCGCCGTCGCAACAGTTGGCCTTCTTGAAAGTTTACTCACACAGCAAATAGTCGATGACTTTACCGACACAAAATCAGATAGAAACCAGGAATGCATTGGGCAAGGTATAGCTAATACTGCTACCGGGTTTATTGGAGGGATGGCGGGATGTGCAATGATTGGTCAATCAATAATAAATATAAAATCTGGTGGCAGAGGTAGATTATCAAGCTTTATTGCAGGGCTATTTTTACTTATCCTAGTAGTTTTACTTGGTGATCTTGTGGCCAAAGTTCCAATGGCGGCACTTGTAGCTATTATGATAATGGTTTCCATTGGTACTTTTTCCTGGTCATCTATAAAAAACCTTAAAGACCACCCTCGATCATCTTCAATTGTAATGCTAGCAACAGTATTTTTCGTAATTTACACACATAATTTAGCAATCGGAGTGCTAGTCGGTGTCTTATTGGAAGGTATCTTTTTTGCTTGGAAAATATCTCAACTATTCGAAGTTTCTACAAGCGTAACCCCTGATGGAAAACACCGAACTTATGTCATCAAAGGACAAATGTTTTTTGCATCTTCAGAAAACTTCATGCAAAGTTTTGATTTTAAAGAAGCCGTCGAAACAGTGACTATTGATTTGGGTGAGGCACATATATGGGATATCTCCTCCATTTCCGCTCTCGACTTAGCAATAATCAAATTGAGGAGAGAAGGAGCTGATGTAAAGGTTATTGGCTTAAATGAAGCGTCAAAAACATTGGTAGACAGGTTATCGGTCCATGACAAGAAAGACGCATTAGATAAAATGCTGGTTCATTAGGAAAATCTTATGGAAAACAAAACAATTATAGCTTTTATTGATGATTCGAAATACTCAGAGATAGTCTGCGAGTATGCCGCTTGGTTAGCCCTGGAGAGCAAATCAAAAATTAAAGTGTATCATGTAATAGATAAAAAAATACCCCGAGCCAAACAAGACCTTAGTGGCGCAATAAACTTAGGAGCTAAAACAAAATTGCTATCCAATTTATCTGAAGTTGATGCTGAAGATGCCAAAAAGCTTCATTTAATAGGTTGGTCGATTTTGGAAAAAGCTAACCAAAAAATACAATCACTTGGAGATCTAGAAGTAGAAACGCGATTGCGAACAGGTGATATTGCGGAAGCATTAAAGGTAAAAGAAGGATTGGCGGATGTGGTCGTTATCGGCAAGAGAGGCGAAATCAAACAAGATAATGATTCAAAACTAGGACTAAATATCGAACGTCTTGTGCGATCAAGCAAAAAACCTATTTTTATAGCAAATAGAAAATTTGTGACAGTGAAAAAAGTATTAGTAGCTTTTGATGGAAGTCCTTCGGCAAATAGAATTGTTGATTTTATTTCAACTTGCGGATTTTTTCATAATGCCCAGGTCACCTTGGCATCTGTTGGGAAGCCAGAAAAAGAAATTGGCGATAATTTTTCTGAGGCCAAAAGAGTACTAAATTCCCAAAATATTGAAGTCTCAATCGAAAGCTTGTCTGGGGATCCCAAACTTGAATTATCTAAGTTGGCTAAAGATCATAATTTTGACCTTCTGATTATGGGAGCCTATGGACATTCAAAAATAAGATCATACATAGTAGGTTCCACTACTACTAGATTAATTAATACAGTTAGATTGCCAGTTCTTTTAATACGCTAAAAAATATGCAGGATAAGGTTTGGTGAATTAAGGAGAAAAAAGAATGCTAAGAATTCCATTTTTGTTTTTTTTAATTTTTCTGATTTGCAGTTGTGTTGGGAAACCTTCCGCAGATGACCCGAAGCTTTCAGAATTAAATCTTAACCTTGAAGATTTTTTTGATGGAGAGGTTGTAGCATATGGGCAATTCCAAGACCGCTTTGGAAAAGTTCGAAGCCGGTTTAAGGTCGACATACTGGGTACATTTGATGGAAAAACTCTAATACTGGAGGAAAGTTTTGTTTATTCCGATAATTCTTCACAGAATAGAACTTGGACGCTTATTAAATTAAATGAGTCTGAATGGAAAGGATCCGCCCCAGACGTTATTGGTGATGCAAAAGGTAAGGAGACAGGTGATCTCTTTAATTGGCAATATAATATTGACTTGCCAGTAGGCGATGATCTTTTAAGAGTAAAGTTTGACGATTGGATGTGGCTATTAAGTGATGACCGACTTCTAAATAAAGCCTATGTTCAAAAATATGGCTTCAATCTTGGTGAAGTCATCATCTATTTCGAGAAAATAAGTTAATTTTAAGGCTGGTTCTTATACCAATTAGAAGACAAATGAATTTTCGCAAAAGACCTCAATTAAATTTAATGGGCAAATAGTATACTTCTTGGGAACTTGATGTATTTCTAGAGTTGAGTGAACTTATTCTCTTAGCTCCTTTTAATGCAGATTGATCTAAAATGTCATGACCGGAACTCTTTTGAATAATTACTTTCCCTATCCTACCATCCCGATAAACTTCCACCTCTAAAATGACTATTCCATTTAATCCCCTTGAGAGGGCCTTTTTAGGGAAAATCACATTATTTTGAATCAAGATCCTTAACTCTTCTCCCCAATCAAAATTGTTAACGCCATTATACGACAAATTGGCACTAAGACCAATATCATCGCTGACAGCACTATAGCGTACTGACTGCTGTATTTTTTCATGAGCATTTGTATTTAAATTGTCAGTTGAGATCTCCATCGGAACTGAAGGTTTTTCACTGCTTTTTATAAAATTTGACACTTCAATCTCTGCAGAACCACTCTTTAAAGAAAATTTTTTAAAGATTTTATCCTCATAATCGATCACTGCAGTTTCATATATTTTTGGACCTTCATCTTTGTCGGTATGTTCTTCTTTAATTAAAAGAGCTTTAGGATTTACTGAAATTTTAATCTTGTCATAATCCCTAACTTTTGAATGAATTTTAACTTGATATTGTGCGCTTTCAACCATCTCACCCATATGCCTTTTGTGTTTCTGAATATCATTTCTTAATTCTGGCGGAGTTTCAAAATTTTTGATCAAATCTGCCAAATTTTTTGTAGAGACCTGTAAAGCAGTTGCATTTCCGGATACATTTTTAATTTGAGAATTTAAACCGAAGAACTTCAAAAGCATTAAGTGTAAAAGTAACGCAGTGAAGAAAAAAAATGAGAACTTCAATAAGTTATTCCCATTTTGAACCTTTATCAATTCGGCTGTCATTTTTTTATGGCCAAGATACTGATGTTTGTATACCCCTCAACAGAGAGCCGTCGAATAAGCTTGGTCAATTTACTGGCTTTACTGTCCCTATCCACGGACACCAAAAGAAGGGTATTTTTTGGCAAATCACTAAGGTTAAGCACACGCTGACTAGGGTTTCTTAAATTATAAAAAAAGGTTTTCCCCGCAGGATCAACTTGTATTTTTATTTCGGCACTCACTAGCTCTTGCATTGTCGTCGGTGGAATGACGTCAATAGATTGAATAGGTTTAATTTTACTTACCAAAAGAAAAAAAATTAAAAGAATAAAAATCAAATTTATCATTGGAATTAATGAATTTTCCAAACCTTTTTTATGACCATTCATAACCATGAACTATGGCTCTAATATATAAATAGTTTGAAAATTCTCCAATGATAACTCATCAAAAACATCTATCATATCCTGTACCGGCAGGTCCTCACTTGGCCTCAAGAAAATTTGAATATCTTTTTTTGTTCCCAAATTAATCAATTCATCCGCAAGTTTATCTATTTTAACCTCTAAGCCGTTTATTAATCTCTTGTCTTTTCCAATATCTATGACAGCAATGAGCTTGCTATTCATAGATGAACCCAATTCCGAAAAGCTTTGTATCTTTATTCCTCGATCGAGATTAAAACTAGAAACCAACATGAAAAATATCAAAATTATAAAAAGAACATCAATCATGGGTGTGAGAATTATTCTTTTTCGACTATATTGAGACGTTTGGTTCCACATATCTTATTCCGTTTTGTTCAAGTTAAATTTCCTAGACATTATGGAAATCATTTCTGTTCTTATTTTTTCAAGTTTTCCCTCATAAAATGTCAGAGCGACAGCAGCGGGTATTGCCACTATCATACCTGCAGCCGTACTAAGTAAAGCCCCCCATATCCCGCCTGCCAGCCTACTTGGATCTACATTGCTACCAGATTGCTCCAAAGTATTAAAAGCATCAATCATCCCCAAAACTGTGCCAAATAGCCCCAACAGAGGGGCAATACTCACTATTAAATCAAGGTATCTCAAACCCACTGCCTTTTCAGTAATAATGATGTGAATTTCGGACTCAATTCTGTCCTTAGCAACCGCTTGAGGTAGCGACTGTATACTCACCGTCACTATCTCAGTAAACTGCTGAATTTCCGCGATTTTTTTTGATGAAAATGTTTTATTTAAATACAATTCCCATAATTTCCAAAATATTAGCATCCAACTTATCAGTGAAAGCAGGGCCAAAAGCCAGATAATAGGCCCTCCAAGTCCAGCAACAATAATTAAGTCATCAAACATATCTAAAAATCCAATGATATTCCTGCATAAAATGATCGGCCAGCTGTACCATAACCTGCTAAAACTTCATAGGTCTCGTCAAGTAAGTTCTCGCCTCTCAAATAAAGAGAGAGATCGTCCGTTAATTTATAATTAACCTTAGCAGATAGAAGTGTATAATTTGGCTGCAAGGTAGTAAGATCGGCATTATCGGTTAAATTCTCAACTCTTCTTAGCTTTATAGCTGTACCTATATTCGAACCAACATCATAATTAAGAGAAAGGGAATAGTCATTCTTTGGCACCCTTCTAACTAACCCACCACTACCATCATCAGTTAAGGTGTAATTGATTGCAAGACCCGCCGAATCTCCTAACTTGTGTGTTAAGCTAGACTCATATCCTGATCGTCTTATTTCACCCGAAGAAGAATTTATGTATCCACCTCCAGACCACTGGATCTCATTAGTGACCTTGGAGTCAAATGAAGTTATGGAAAACACAGTTTGACCAGAATTAAATGGTATTTCTAGACCAACATCATTTGATCTGCTTGTTTCAGGTTTAAGATTTTCATTGCCATAACCCCATGTCTCTTCAAATAGTTCATACAAGGAAGGTGCCCGAAAGCCAGTTCCATAGTTTGCAGTAAATTTAATTCCATTATCAAGGCTGTATAAGGCACTTACCCTTCCTGTAGTGTGAGAACCAAACTTTGAATGGTCAGTAAGCCTTCCATTTATACCTAAGGACAAGCCATTTACTCCCTTAAAGAGATATTCGCCGAAAAGATGAAGTTGGCTCGACTCTCTTTTTTTAGTTGCAGTAATCATAGATGAGTCAGTGTGATAACTTAGCGCGTACGATAAGGAGTCTCGGCTTAATCGCATGTCTGACTCAAAAGCTAAACCAATTCTTGAACCCTCATATGATGAGTCGGTCTCTTCATCATAGAACCTATCTATATCATAATAATTCAAAGATAATCGATTAGAAGTTTTAGGAGTTAAAAATTCAAGTCCAGTATTTAAACCTCGGGTACTAATTTTATAAGTATCATCCAAATCGTCGCCATTCCAATCATCTTGATCACCTTTTTGGTCCTGAATATCAGCACTCATGAAAAATGTTGTGGTGTCTGAAAGATAGTAATCTGTCTTGATACCCAGTTGGCTAGACTCATAGCCGTCCGCCTCGCTTCCAGATGACTGGGCAGAGAATCCATCGGTCTGGTAATAGTGAGCATTAACATTGGTTGAGCTTTTATCACCAGATGTTGTAAATGAATATGAAAGATCAGATGTCCCGTATCGTCCTGTCTCAAATTTCAATTTTGATCCAGACTTAGTAGGTTTTTTAGTGAATACAGAAATGACACCCCCTACTGCTGATCCCCCATATAAAGATGATTGACTGCCTTTCAATACCTCAATTCTTTCTATATTTGATAACTGCAGACCGGAAATACTGGACGAAACTTGAGGTTGAGTAACATCGCCAACTTCAATTCCATCTACGATAACTTTAACATACTTTGACGCTAGCCCTCTTATAAAAAAGCTAGCTGTTGTGCCTCTTGGACCATTCTGGGTAGAGGTGATGCCGGTTACATCGTCTAAAAAATCAACTAAGTACGTTTCTGAAGAGTTTGCAAGATTTTCCTCAGTAAATATAGAAATTGATGAACCAACGTTGCCAACTTGTGACTCCGTCATGTTAGCCGAAATAGTAATTTCATCGAGCAAAACACCTTGCGCCCAAGCGAAACTGGACGCAATTAAACTCATACCCACTGATACAGAAATAATTTTTTTCATTTTTCTACCTTCCAATATATTCCTTGGAAAGGCATACCCTTCCGCAGATGGTTAATTAAATATCACCTCTGCGAAAACGCCCTTATATCGCACCCCGCGAAAAAGATGGGTGAACATCAAGGCAGGTCTCCTGACTCACGGTTCCATCACCAACTATTGCCTTCCCAGATACATTAGAATCCAGTGGCCCATAACAGTCAGCTCGCCGCCTACAGTTGCGGGGGCAGTTGTGGCTTTAAAAAATTCTCACCACATTCCCTTTTAAGCGCTTTATATGCACGCCTTGATAGAAATTATCTTAAGAAAAATACTCGCCTTTTTTATCATATTTAAGACCATTTAATAAAAAAAAACGTCAAATAAAATGTTTAGATAAGACTTTCTTCACATCAATCTTTTTTTTTGATACTTC
>Ga0066856_10000828_pt1 | contig 11742 bp, 11 predicted proteins | sample ETNtaG_5_FD_65605 | JGI IMG/M metagenome (GOLD analysis project Ga0066856, IMG submission 65605) | Marine microbial and viral communities from oxygen minimum zone, Eastern Pacific Ocean - ETNP201406SV205 | ecosystem: Environmental > Aquatic > Marine > Oceanic | place: Pacific Ocean: Eastern...
TTCTCCCCTTTTTCTGGTTCCTGCCAAAGGTCTTAAATTAATTTCATTGTCTTCAAGTCTGACTAGAATCTCAGGAGATGCTCCGACTATCTGACATTCGTCTAAATCTAAAAAATACATGTAGGGAGAAGGATTTAATTTGCGTATTGCTTTATATAAATTAAAGGGGTCTTTATCAAAGTTTGCGGAATAATCCTGCGCTAATACAACTTGCATAACATCACCTTCTGCAATGTAATTTTTAACAGTATTTACAGCATCACAATATCCCTCTTTAGTAAAATTTGATTTAAACTCAAAAGAATTTGTAATTTGATTAAATTCTTGAACATCACTTTCTGCATGCCTAGTTAATATTTTCTCAATATCATCTAATTTAGATTGAGCAAAGTCATAAGACATATTCTCAAGGTTGGCATTAAAAATAATTTGAGTTGAGTCATTTAAATTATCAAAGACGATAAGTTGTTCTGCTTTTACAAGCATAATATCTGGCATATGCTCTTCAAACTTAGAGTCTTTGCCAGGCAGTGATGCTATCTTACTCTCAGCATATTGAGCGCTTTCATACGCAAAAAATCCAATATAGCCTCCATGAAATCTTGGTAAATTTTCAATGTTTGGCGTGCAATGTTTTGAAATAATTTCTTCAATTGCTTGGAGGGGATTTTCAGCTTCAAACCTGTCCTTAACTCCATCAATGACTGTCTCAATTTCTTTTCCAGAAATCTTAATTGTGTCCATACAACCAAAACCAATAATGGAGTATTGAGCCCACCTGTCTCCACCTTCAACTGATTCAAACAAAAAATTATTTTGTTGATCAGCTATTTTTGAATATAGAGACAATGGGGTTTCACCAGGAGCCACTATCTCTCTACTCATCGGTAATACTGTGTAATCAGCATCTTTAAAATTGTCGTATTCTATATTTGTGATCATGAGTTTTCTTAACTAAAGATTTATTTTATCTCCAACAGAAATTTGATTTCTTGCAAACCACCCCTGATTAACTTCTACTGCCATTCTAACTTTCTGCATAGAGCAGATTGAGTCCTCCGAGAATGGGACCATATCATAAATCTCTAAAATTCTTCTATCAGATGAGAGATAAGCAACGCTAAGTGGCAGCGAAGTATTTTTCATCCACATGCATTGTTTCTTGTTTGATGGCCAAATAAAGAGCATACCAGTATTCTTTTCTAAGAAAGCTTTATTCATTAAGCCTTTGCGCCTTGAGGCATCAGTATTGGAAATGATTAAATTTAACTTTGCATTTTTACCTTCAAAGCTCATCTGCAATGCAGCAAAAGAGATTGCAGAAAATAAAATTAATGAGAGGCTAAGTAATTTTTTGACGGAAGCTTTTAATTGTTTTCTCATAATCTGATGATCCAAAAATAGCAGAGCCTGCTACAAAAACATTTGCACCTGCCTTCGAAACTCTTGAGATAGTTTCGTTATTGATGCCGCCATCAACTTCTAAGAATATCTGCTGATCTTGTTGATCAATGAGTTTTTTTGCTTCAGAAATTTTTTCAATCGTATCTTCAATAAATTCTTGCCCGCCAAATCCAGGATAAACACTCATTAACAAAATAAGATCTATTTCACCAATAATATCTTTTAATACAGATAAGGACGTATCTGGATTGATTGCGATACCAGCTTTACATCCACACTGCTTAATAATATTGATAGTCTCAGAAACGTCATCCACTGCTTCGGGGTGAAAACTAATGAGATCTGCACCAGCATCTGCAAAACTTTTTGCCAATTCGTTTACAGGAGTAATCATTAAATGAACGTCTATAAAATCTTTTATGCCATCATCTCTTAATGACCGACAAACCATTGGGCCAACTGTGAGATTTGGCACATAGTGATTATCCATTACATCAAAGTGTATCCAATCTGCACCAGCTTTCATGACAGAATTTATCTCTTCTCCTAGTCTCGCAAAATTTGCTGATAAGATTGAAGGTGCTATTAAAGAATTAGAGTTCATTTTCTTAATTTTCATCTTTTAAAACTTTCCTTGCAAGCTTTAACCGATCTTCAGTTCCAACATCAATCCACAATGAATCATCATAATGAGCACTAACCATAGATTTTGTAATCAAGGGTTTCAAGATAGTATTCCAAAGATCAAATGGATACTTTCTAGATAGGTGTGTATCTAAGATATTTGGATTGAGTACTGATACACCTGAATAAGTAAAATCATTTATTCCATCATTTATAAAAACTGAGTTTGCGTTCATTGAAAAATCACCTCTTTGATTATGTTCAGGATTTTTCACTGCTACAAGATGAGCTGTCGCAATTGTTGAAGGTAATTGATGAAAGTCTAAATCAAAAATAATATCTGCTGTTGACAATAAAAAAGGATCTTTTCCTAAAAAATTTTTTGCATTAACCAACGCCCCGCCAGTTCCATATGGGAAAGGTTCATCTACAAAAACTATTTTAGATATTGCATCAATTGACTGAAGAGCTTCCTTGATCTGATCTCCAAGATAAGAGACGTTAATTACAAACTCACTGACTCCATAAGCAATGAACTGATTTATCGATCGCTCTATCAATGAGAGTCCACCCACATCAATCAAAGGCTTGGGCAACTTGCCTGTTATAGGCTGCAGTCTTGAGCCAAGTCCCGCTGCTAAGATCATGGCTTTCATAGATTTACCAATTTATCTTCTAACGTTTGCAAGACATTATCATTAAGAAAATTAGTTAAACTTACTTGGTTTAATTCCTGAGATATCATTGCTGTATTTATTACAATTTGAGGCAAATCATGCATTCTGAATGAACGATTTAATCTTAGATAAAGTTCAGTTAAAGTTCCCATAATCCTTAAATTCCTTTGCAAACCTCCCCATAAGGTTGCACTATAAATATCTTCTGCAGATATGTCATAAAACGAAAGATCTGAAAAAATGCTGCAATATTTTTTTATTGTATCAATCTTGCAAGGAATATAGTGATCGATCAGAATCCCTGCTAAATCAATCCCTATTGGACCAAAACACATATCTTGAAAATCTATTAATGCAAGTTCGCCATTATCTAAAAGGTGAATATTTCTTCTTTCAAAATCAAAATGGCAATTAGTCCATTGTTGATCCATTATTTGAGGTCTCATATCAACATAAAGATCTTTGTAGCCATCAAACATCTCAAGGTCAAGGAACTCCCTGCAAAGGACTTTGGAGAATTTCTTCGAATGTGATTCTAAACCCATCCAAAATGTAGAATGCAAATCAACATGCTTAGATTGATGCATTTGATTAAGAAGCTCTAAAGATAAATAAACTAACTTTTCTTGTTGATAAAAATTTTTTTCATCAATTAAAGAATGATCGCCAAGATCTTCTAGAATAGTTAAATTACTATCAAGCCTATAGTTAAAGATCTTGGGAACTCTAACATTACAGTCTGATAATTCATTCGCTCGATTGATAAAAACTAATTGGCCGTTAACTTCCCTATCATCATATGAAATGACATAAGAACATTCTTTAGAAGATGCTCTAAAATATCTTCTTCCACTGGCCTCTATTTTAAGAGGTTCCAATGATGTTAGATCTCCATTAAAAGTCTGAGCATACTTAAGTATATTGGCTTTTGATATTTCAGCTATTTTCAATCTCCGAAGGTAAAGGAGTATCATCTGGTAAGAAAAAATCCAGAGCTAATTCAGCAAATGGTACGTCTGCGTATTTAGAAAAATCTCTAATTCCTGCTTCATATAAGACCAAATCATCAATACAAAAATTTCCAGTGAAACCTGATGGGTCCTTAGTAAAAATTTCGTATGCAGCATCAGCCATAATTTCTGGAGTTCTAGAAATGTTCATTAATTCTTCGCCACCCAAAACATTTTTTACAGCAGCAGTTGCGATTGCAGTCCTTGGCCACAAACCATTAACAGCTATGCTATCGGACTTTAATTCTTCAGCCATGCCTAATACACACATACTCATAGTGAATTTTGCCATTGTGTATGCTAGGTGGGGGCCAAACCATTTTGGCTTCATATCAAGAGGCGGGGCCAAGTTTAATATGTGAGCATTATTAGATTTTTTTAAATGTGGAATACAATATTTGCTTACTAGGTATGTTCCTCTTCCATTAATTTGATGCATTAAATCATATCGTTTCATATCTGTGTCAGGCGTGCTTGTTAGTGAAATTGCAGACGCATTATTCACACAAATATCAATTCCTCCGAAGTGACTAATGGTTTGCTCAACAGCCTCTCTAACATTCATCTCTTCACGAACATCTAGAATGATAGGCAATGCTTCCCCTCCTGCAGCTTCAATTTCATCTGCAGCAGTGTATATGGTTCCCGGAAGCTTTGGATGAGGCTCGGCTGTTTTTGCTGCCAAAACTACCTTTGCGCCGTCTTTAGCAGCACGTTTACCTATTTCAAGACCTATTCCCCTGCTACCACCTGTAATAAACAAGACTCTGCCATTTAAACTCATTTTATGTCTCCAACTTTTATAATAATTATTGCTTGATGTTGCATTTTTAAACTGGTTGATGCAAGTTAAGAGATTATTATAAGCTTTAGAAGTGAGGACGACCATGAATGTAGATTTTATTTTTGACTTTGCAAGTCCAAATGCCTACCTATGCCATAAGGCAATTCAAAACCTTGAAAAAACTCATGATATAAAATTTAACTACGTACCCTGCCTTCTTGGAGGCATCATGAAGCTATCTAACAATCAGCCGCCAATGGTCACTCTGGCTGAAATTCCTAATAAAATGAAATATGAGTTTGATACTGCTTTTAATAGATTTATGAGAGAACATGGCATCACAAAATTTAAAATGAATGAACATTTTCCTGTGAACACTATCTCTCTGATTAGAGGTGCAATCGTTGCCCAAAAAAATGATTTTTTTGATTCTTATGTTGAAATCGTTCTAAGTGGGCTGTGGGAAAAATCTCTTAAACTTGACTCTCCTGAGGCTCTTCATGCGCTATTAACAGAATTTGATTGTCATGCCGATCTTGTCATTGAGGGCATTGCAAAAGATGAGATCAAAGAAGAATTAATTGCTAATACTAGTCAAGCAGCTGAAAAAGGAGCTTTTGGCATTCCAACATTCTTTGTAGAGGATGAAATGTTTTACGGAAAAGACACCTTGAGAGAACTCAAAGAAATGGCTTCTTAAAGCATTAGTTGTTGAAATTTAAAGGACCAAAACATAACTCTAAAAAGAATTTTTTTGTATTTCTCTTGGTTTTTTATGCTGGTCTTCAAGCCAGTGCAGCCTCTCCAGATCAATCAAGCCAACTAATAGAGCAACAATTTCAAGGCTGCACTAATTCAAATTATCCAAAACTAATCAATAAACATAAATCTGATTCTATTGACGCTGGAACAATAAATATGCAATCAAATGGAGATATTTTGCTTGATGATAATGTGTTGATTGCGTTATATGATGGACAAATTCAAGCTTCTAGTGCAACTTATCTTCAGAATCAAAACTTTGTTAAAGATATTAAGAATGGGCATATCGACCATTCTGATAATTATTTTAAATTTTTGAGTGGCTCTCTTGCAAAAGATTCTGGTGAGTTAAAGCTTTATAATGGTGCAGCTTACTTAAGGGAAAGAAATTTATTGGTTAATTATCAATCATTAATTGGTAACTTGGGCCAAAATCTTAGATTTCAAAACGCCAGTCTTAGCTCTTGCAATAATGTCTCAGAGGGCTGGGAAATCAAGGCTCACTCTATCAATATAAATGAGGAGACAGATCGCGGCTTCATCGAGGATCTAAGTCTTAAAGTTCTTGATAGAACAATTTTAAAACTTCCTTACTTACCTTTCCCAGCAACAACTAATAGATTAAGTGGCTTCCTAGAACCTGATCTAAGCTTTACATCTGATGGGGTTGATCTCTTTTTGCCTTACTTCTGGGTGCTATCTAATAAATCTGATCTTACAATCTCTCCAAGGTCACTAAAAGATAGAGGTATAGGTTTTGAAGGAAATTTTAGATATTTAACTAAATCAAATGCAGATGCTGAAAATTATTTGGATCTACTGTTTTTTCCAAAAGATAAAGAATTCAGAAAAGACCATGATCGAGATGATAATAAAAGATGGGCATTTCGCATAAAAGAGAATAGAAGCTTTGCCAATATTGAAACTTCCATTGATTGGGCTAAATCATCTGACTCAATGGTGTTACTTGATTTGCCCTCTAGTCTCACAAACATAGCCAATCAAAGAGATCATTATCTGAAACAGTCTGTATCAATGGATATGCTAGTTAACAACTTTTCAATCAGCATTATTAGAGAAGGGTTTCAAAGCCTGAATCCATTTATAAATAATGGATATATTAAAAAGCCTGAGTTAAATCTTGAGTATAAAAAATATGGATCTTCAGTTTCATATTTTGCTAGAGCAAATTATGCAAACTTCGATATAAATAAAAATCAGCATTTAGCCCTTAATAACAAGGGAATTCATCAGACCGGAAAGAGGTTATTCACGGAAATTGGGGCAGAAGCTCTTCATAGTTTTAGGTATTTTGACATATCAATAGATGGATTGTTTTTACATAAAAAATATAACCTTGATAATAAAAAAATAAAAACGCAATCTACCTCAATACCTTCAATAAAAATAAAATTTACATCTTTATTAAGGAACTCATTTAAGGATAATCTCTCATTGCTGATACCTGAGTTTGTGTATCAAAAAACAGGTTTTAAAGATCAATCCATGGATCCTATTTTTGACCTTCACCAACGAAATCTTGGAAGCTTTAATAGACTAAATACAAAGTATTTTTTTGGTAAAGATAGAGTGCCTGATACGGAGTTTTTACTTGCTAGCTTAAAATGGCAAAAAAGAATAAAAAATAATTCAGCATTAAATTTCCAAATAATCAAAAAAAATGAATTAGAAGAAAGTCAGATCATTAGTTCATTTTTAGATAAGCCTATTGGAAAAGATAACCAAATTGGTACGCATCTATCATTTAAAAATCAAATTCTTCGAGCATTTTTTGCAGCTAACTACTCCCAGAAAAGAAATACACTTAATTTTGGTCAAACAGGAGTAGACATTCAGCTTCCAGAAACGCGCGTTACATTCTCAAGAAATTATCAAAGCAATGTTCCTCTTGTAAATGCTACAAATGAATTGGATTATGCAGAATTTTCAATAGAACGGTTAATGTCTGGAGGCTATAAATTCATTGGTGGGATAAGCAGGGATTTGGATTCAAAGAAAAACTTAGAGAGTTATTTTGGTTTTGGGTATGAGAACTGCTGTCTAGCTTTTAAAATCTATGCATCAGACAAAAGATTGTCTAAATATAATCTTCTTAATTTTCAGTCTATGCAATTTAATGATGCAAGTTGGGATAAAATGATTTCTATCGAAAACAAAAGTAGAATAAATTTTGAGTTTGAGCTAAAGGGACTGACAGGCGGAAATAAAAGAATGAATCGGTTTTTCTCTAATGCTTTTTCGAACCTTTGATGAAATAAAGTGTCTTAGCTAGTAGAAAATATTCTTTCTGTTCAATACCTCTGCAAACATTTAATTAAGTACAATAATGATTATGAAAAAAAACATATATATTGCCCTATCAATCCTGCTTGCTCTTCCACTGAGTGCAAAGATTGAAATTCTGGATAGGGTAGCAATTATTGTGGAAGAAGGAGTTGTCCTCGAATCACAAGTCAATAACATGCTTGAAAATATTAAAAAAAGATACCAAGAGCAAGGATCTCCAATGCCACCTCAAGAGGTGATGTTAGAACAAGTTCAAGAGCGACTCATTATTGAAGAACTGCAATTACAAATGGGAAGACAAGCTGGAATTAGAGTTGGTGATGGGGAATTAAATCAAGCATTTGAAAACATTGCGCAAAGCAATGGATTATCTCTTGAAGATTTTATAGAGACGCTCGAAGCAGAAGGTGAATCTTATGAGGAACTAAGATCACAAGTCAGAAAAGAAATGATTATACAGAGGGTTCAAAGAGGCAGGGTAGGAAGAGAGGTAGATATCACTGAACAAGAATTAGATGGCTTCTTAGCAACTGAAGGGGCTGTTAAAGAGTTATCTCCTGAGTTATTTGTACGTCAAATTCTTGTTCCAGATCAAAATAAAGCTGACTTGTTGCTGATAGAGATAGATAAAGGTGCAGATTTTGCAAATTTAGCTAAAGAAAACTCCATAAGCAGCAATGCCTCATCTGGTGGTGAAATGGGCTGGAGAAATCTTGCTGATCTGCCAAGCCTATTTGCGGATGCTCTTAAAAAAAAGAAAAAAGGATACATCTCGCCTCCATTAAGAGGTGGCTCAGGCTACTTCATACTCAAACTTGAAGATAAACGAGGAGATCTCGTCCGTTTTGAAGATCAATGGAATGTCCGTCATATATTAATGATGACAACAAAACTAAGAGATGAAACTTTCACAAAAAAAGAGTTAGAAGAAGTGAGAGTAAGAGTGTTGGATGGAGAAGATTTTAGTTTGTTGGCTAAAGAATATTCTGAAGATCCAGGTTCAGCTAGCCGAGGTGGTGATTTAGATTGGCTTAGCCTAGGTCAAACCGCTCCAGCTTTTGAAAAAATGATGCTTGAATCTCCAGTCAATGAAATCTCTCCTGTTTTTGAGTCTGAATTTGGCTTTCATTTTCTTCAGGTGCTTGAGACTAGAACAGAAGACTTAACTGAAGAAGTTATAAAAGACAGAGCCTATGGTATTTTATTTGCAAGAAAATTTGACGAGGAGCTAGAGAATACTCTTCGTACTACAAGAGCTGAGGCATTTGTAGAATTTAAAGAACTAGATTGAAGCGACTCCTATACTCTCACGGTGAGCCAGCAGGAATCGGTATTGATTTAATTCTTTACCTATCAAAATCTAAATTTTGGCAAGATATGCAATCCTCCCTGATCTGTATTGTTGATATAGATTTATTAGAATCAAGATCTAAGATTCTTAAACTAAATATCAATTTTATTGAGATTCAAAGCTTGAAAGCGGCAGAAAAAAATAAACTGGGTACAGTTCAATTCATTCAAGCTGGAAAATGCAAAGATTTGGAACCTGGCACTCTTAATCCAAAAAATTCAAAATATGTTTTGGATAATCTCAATTTTGGAATAGCGCAGAGTCTAAACAATAAAAAAGTTGGCTTGGTCACTGGGCCAATTCAAAAAAGTAATATCATCGATGGCGGATTTAAAAGTTTCCAAGGTCATACCGAGTGGATTAAAAAGAAAACACGGTCCAATAATGTAGTCATGCTTCTCTCTTCAAAAAAAATTAAAGTTGCGCTCGCAACAACTCATATTCCATTAGCAGAAGTTCCAAAAAATATTCGGAAATCAAAATTGATTGAAATAATTAAAATCCTTAATTCGGGCTTAAAAACAAAATTTAAAATTAGACATCCATCCATTACTGTCCTCGGATTAAATCCTCATGCTGGTGAAGATGGAAAAATGGGGGAAGAAGAGATCAAAATAATCAATCCAGCAGTTCAAATTTGTAGAGATATAGGTATAAATGCATCATACGCAATTTCAGCTGATACAGCTTTTAATGCTAACAAATTAAGACAAACTGATGCATACCTTGCAATGTATCATGATCAAGCTCTGCCAGTTTTAAAAGCCTTAAGTTTTGGCGAGGCTGTAAATATCACACTAGGAACACCAATTGTAAGAACATCTGTAGATCACGGGACAGCATTAGATATTGCTGGAAAAATAAAACCAGATCTTGGATCAATTAAACAAGCAATTCAATCAGCAGAAATTCAGCTTTAATGAATGATAGAACTCATAAACGAAAGTTAGGTCAAAACTATCTTATTGATCCGGTTATTTTATTTGAAATAGAAAGAGCAATCAGCCCTCAAGAAAATAATCTTTTTTTTGAGATTGGTCCTGGAGTGGGAGCCCTAACCTATCACTTGATGGGTCACAACATAAAAATAATAGCCATGGACCTTGATCCGAAAAATATAATTTCCCTTTCAGAAAAATTTCCAAAAGCTGAGCATGAGTTTATTCATGGTGACGTGCTAAAAGAGTCTTTAGACTTTTTACACAAAGCCAAGCACAGAGTTGTGGGGAATCTTCCATACAATATTTCTACACAAATAATTATTAAGTTAATCAATTACTTTAATGGAATCGAAGACATGCATTTTTTAGTCCAAAAGGAAGTGGCACATAGGATCTGCGCTTCAAATCAATCAGGTGATTGGGGAAGACTCGGGGTAAAAATTGCTGCGTTATTTGAAACAGCTATTTTATTTGATGTTCCTCCTGAATCCTTTGATATTAAACCTAAAGTTCAATCTTCATTTATCAGGCTCACACCCAGAGTAAATCCAATGATTCCTTTAAATAAATTCTCAGTGTTTTCAAATTTACTTGACCAATCATTTGCCAATAAAAGAAAAGGAATTAAAAATAATCTTAAAAAATTAGAAATCAACTTTGAAAAGCTGAATATTAACCCACTTGCAAGAGCAGAAGAATTATCTATTGAGGATTTTGTTTCGGTTTTTAAAACCATAGATTTATAGATGAGCACATATGTAATTGGGGATATACATGGCTGTTTTGACCAGTTTGTTAGCTTATTAGATAAAATTGATTACAACAGCCAAGAAGATAAAATTATCCTAACGGGAGATTTGGTGAACAGAGGCCCAGAATCTCTTGCTGTTTTGAATTACTGCATGGCAGATAAAAATATTACCTCTGTACTGGGCAATCATGATCTTTATTTACTTTACTTAATGAATATTAATCAAGGTAAGGGTGATTTAAAAACAGTAGTTGAGGCAGAGAATAATATTCAAATTTTTGAATGGCTCATCACACGTCCTCTGCTCATTGAAATCCCTGATCAGTCTAATCAAAATAAATTTATTATTACGCATGCAGGCATTCCAGAAATTTGGTCTATAGAAAAAGCACGGGAGCTGGCAGAGGAAGTTTCAAAGGCACTAATTAAAAATGCATCTAAAGTACTCAAATCAATGTGGGGGGATGACCCAAATATTTGGAATGAGTCATTGGAAGGCAATGATAGGCATCGAATTATTATTAACTACTTAACTAGAATGAGATTTCTAGGCAATGCTTCAAGTCTAGACTTAAAAAATACAAGCACAAAAGCTACAGAGGGTTTTAAACCCTGGTTTGACTATCATTCAGAATCCTACCAAAAAATGAACCAATATTATGTATTTGGTCATTGGGCATCTTTAAATGGTCAAACCAATAACCCTCACTTTATTGGTTTAGATACGGGTTGCGTTTGGGAAGGTAATCTTACAGCGCTGAGGGTTGATGATTTAGAAAAAATTTCGGTACAGTATTAGCATGAAATTTTTTCAAGTTGGTGGATCTGTAAGAGATGAATTACTTGGTGTTGAGCCTAAGGATCGTGATTGGGTTGTGGTAAATTCAAGTCCAGAAGAAATGGAAGAAAATGGCTTCAAACCAATAGGTAAAGATTTTCCAGTTTTTTTACATCCAGAAACAAATGAGGAATATGCCCTAGCTAGAACCGAAAGAAAGTCTGGCGTTGGCTATAAAGGTTTTGAATTTTATTTTGATTCAAGCGTCACGCTTGAAGATGATCTAAAGCGAAGAGATTTCACAATTAATTCAATAGCCAAGGATGAGAATGGGAATATCATTGATCCTTTTG
>Ga0066856_10000830_pt1 | contig 11729 bp, 6 predicted proteins | sample ETNtaG_5_FD_65605 | JGI IMG/M metagenome (GOLD analysis project Ga0066856, IMG submission 65605) | Marine microbial and viral communities from oxygen minimum zone, Eastern Pacific Ocean - ETNP201406SV205 | ecosystem: Environmental > Aquatic > Marine > Oceanic | place: Pacific Ocean: Eastern...
TATAACACCCTAAACGTTTAAGGACTTGAAGAAAAAGTCAAACTGTCCCCTCTTTTGTCTTCGTCTTCGTCTTCTTCTTCTTCTTCGCCTCTCTCTCGAAATCTGTGTCATCGAAACGCGCGATAAAAAAGAAAGCGCACCTTTGTACCCGAACCCAAAACGCCAACAAAATCGCACACAGAGAGAGAGAGTAGTCGTCATGCACAAAAGCCACCTTCTTAACCACTTTGTTGTTGGCGCTAAGGACGCGACGTGCGTAAAATACGACCGCATCACCCCCCCCTTTTTTTGTGTGTCTCGTTTTTCGTCTTTCTTTTTGTAGAGTGCGCACATTTCGATCCCCTTTTGACATTGACGCATTCTTCTTCTTCTCCGTGTAAAACAACAACAACAAAAACAACGACAGAACGGCATCCGCGAACGCCTTCGCATCGGGACGCGACCAAAAGTGTGGCAACGTCGTGACTGGGAGACCGACATCGAGAGTGCTCGCGCCGCCGGGCGGGACGCAGACGTTTACATTATTAGGGCACGATGATGATGTCGATGGTCCCGACTGTTGTACTCCTCGTGTTCGGCCATGCGACTTTACTCACGAGGAGAACAACAACGCGTTACCGTCGTCGTCTGAATCGTCGAGCGTCGTCGTCGTCGTCGACCCGCTCGCCTTGAAACGGATGCCCTTGTCCGAGCTCCGAACGCTCTGCAGACGGCATTCGCTTCAACCCGCCGGATGTAAAGACGCGCTCGTGGAACGATTGGAAGATTGGATGATGTTGATGAAGAACAACAACAACAACACCGGCGTCGAGACATCAAACGTCTTTGACGCGACGAGAGCAGCGGCGCCCGGGACAAAAACGCGAGGACAATTATGCGAGAACAATAACAACAACAACAACAATTACGCGCGGGCGACAGGGTCGCAAAACGTGGGAAACTTTTTGACCGAGAGACGGACGTCGAGAGTCCTCGCGCCGCCCGGAGGCGCTTCGTCCGGTATATTTTAGAGAGCGCGTTTTTGTAGCACAGAAAACAATACTTTTACGCGTCAAAAAAGAACACACGGTATTCGCGAACACACCACCACCACCACCCGTTTTTTCGCGCGCGCGATGTCGTCGTCGTCTGTGCGTTCCGCGTCGGCCTTGCCGCTCTCTCGCGCGCTTTCCCGAACGACTTTGAGCGGCACGAAAAGAAGGAGGGGAAATGCGATGATGATGATGATGATGATTGCCAAATGTGGACACGATGATGGATCCAAAACGAATCCCGAATGTGCGCCGACGCGTGGCACGCGACGCCGAGACGTTTTACTCGTCGCGACAACCGCGGCGTCCGTCGTCGAAATTTCTTCCCTCGGGTACGTTTTCCCACCCGTGGCATCCGCGTCGGGGTCCTCTCCTGCCGTGACGAATACCGTGTTCTTTGAATTTGCAATCGATGGGCAAAGAATTGGCAAAGTTGTCGTCGGCGTCTACGGCGATACCTCGGTCACCGCGCAAAGATTCCTTACCCTCTCCAAAGGGATACGAGGACTCTCCTACCGACGAAAACCAATAATTGGCATCGAAAAGAACGAAGACGACAAAAAAACAATCGAGGAGACACCTTTGTGGATCACGTCCGCGCCGATTGCCAAGTTCGAGGCGCCCGGAACGGGCGATGCGATCGACGACGTACCTGGCGGTCTGACAAACGAAGAGGTGGTGAAGGATGTGGGTAAAATTAAGCACGATCGGGCGAATTTGGTAAGCGTTCAGGTGAGAGAGGATCCGAGAATGCCAAAACCAGAGCCAAAGTCAAAGTTGGTATCGAACAGAGGGAAGTTCGAGAGGGTATATGAACCGTTACCGCCGGAACCAAACGGGACAAGTTTTTCCATCACTTATGCGCCTTCAGCGGATTTGGACGTGACGAATGTGGTGGTTGGAGAGGTGTTAAGTGGTTTTGACGTTTTGGCGAAGATCGGGGCGTTACCTACGGTGCCGGATAACAGCAACTCGCCATTTTTCCAGGTTGCTAAGAGCATTGGAGATAAGAGAGCGTTGGTTTCCGAGAAGGGCTTCGGAAAGCCCTTCGCTAAGGTAATAATAACGCAGAACGGGGAATTTGCGTCTAAAACGGAAGAGGGGGAAAAGGATGAAGGACGTGAAGAAAAGGGCTCGCAGTAAATAGCACACGATTGTAAACTATTAATATATTTATAATTCCGATATTTGCGATCGTGAATACTATTGATTGCTAAATAAACTCGCAAACTTGACTAGGAAACTGGAGGACGGTATATCCGACGAGTTCTTCGTCGTTTCCGCGAGTGCAAAGGACAAAGATGCTGCCGAAATCTCTCCGAAAGTTTCAGCGGCGATGTGTACAGCGGCTTTCAAAACACTTAGCGATGGCAACTCGAGTAATCTCGAATACGCACACAACAATTCGCCGCCGCCGCCGCCTGGCTGCAATTCATCGCCAGACGCCAGGAGTTGCGAAAGATACGCTCTACTTCTTTCTTCTACTAAAATCTCAGTCGAGCTACGAATGGCGTTGACCAATTTGGCTGGAAACGCCATCGTTGCTAACGCGTCGTTGGAATCGTCGTCGATGCCACTAGTGTTGCGCAAGCGCGAGACAAACTTTGAAAACGCAGTCGTTTTCGTCGTATCTCCGAAATTCGTTTCGTTCGTGAAACATCGCGACTCTAAAAACGTTTCCATGATTCTTATATCCGCGGAAAACGCGGAAAATTTTCGAACGTCCGTTTCACCGATCGTAGTTTTGTCATTCACATTCGAACACGAGGCAGCGAGATGCTCCAGCGCGCTGTACAAGTCCACGTAACACGGCAATGCGCCTGGAATCTCGCGTCTCGTGCACTCACGCTGCGCAGCTTTGGAGAAGTTCACGCGATCGATCCAACCATTATCAATCCTACTCCATTTGAAATCTGGCGGTAACAAAACTGAGGCGTTGGATAAAGCATCAAATCCGAACAGTTCAGAGTGCGTTCGCGGGTTCAAATTTGAACCAATTCCTTCGTTACGAATGAGTTCAACGTCGAGAGATGCAGCGCCGTTGCCATCCTCGCCGCCACCACTGAAGTAGCGAAAGGAATCGATGATGGGAGGACGCAAAGATGCCGCGTTTACGTCATCCGAGGCGTCGTTACTTTGGACCGCGATATCGCCGCGAAGGCGTTGCATGACTGGAATTTCCAGGTTGACAATTCGATTTTTCACATCTTCACCTCCAAACGACCTCGACATTGGCCAAAGATTCTTTGAGGTGACGCGGATTTCCCGGATAATTTTCGTATCGGGTGCCAAACATGGCGTAGTCGTTTTGATGGTTTTATATTTCGTTCTGTTCGCATCGACAAAGACGTCAATTTCCACCGGCGCGGATGTTTGCGTTTTCGATTCTACATCAACTGTCGTCAACAATCGTTCGCGACTCGCTAACACGTACAAATGGCGAAATGCTTGGCAATGGCACCGGTGATCATTCGTATCGGTGGGAAATCGCGGGTACATGGCGATTAAAAGATATGCGATTGCATCATTTTCAATCGAAAACGTTCGAGCGGAGCCACCGAGAAAGAGAAACCCGATGGCGGTTTGAATCGCCATGTGTGCACCATAGGACATGCCGCTTTTGTTTTTCTCTCTTTCTTTGTTTGCAGATTGCGCTTGATTCGATTCGGGTGCTTCGAGTCTCGCGCGCAAGTGTCTGAGAAGACGAAGCGTGGGGACATCACCGGTTCCAGCCATGACTGCAGCCGCGGCCATCGCACAGCATCCGACGCATTTTTCCAGAGTTGGTCTATCGACGACAGCTTTGCGCTCCCCTGCACTCAAAGCCATTTTCTTCCACTCGAGAAACTGTAAGCAGTAGTGGCGCAACGTATTAGCCGCCGTCTCGTCCGCGGTGCCCGCATATCGAAGTCCCATGGAAAGACACGCGCCAGCGATGGCGTGCACACGAGCCTGCGCTTCCGCTTCGCGGTCGGGGCCTTCCCGAAAACTCCTCGGTTGTTCGTCATCGTCATCCTCGTCTATTCCTACATCGTCGCCACCCGAATTATTAGACCTTTTGGTGGCATCGTTTGTTTTGATGTACCCTCGATCCAAGTCTCTCGCAGACCGTTTCAGGAGTTTCGGACAGTTCGATTCGACCCATTTCCTAGTCGGTCGTACGGAATCCCACAAAATGAGCGATTTGGCGACGACGCGAAGTAATACAAAATCCGGTTGTGTGTGATCGAGCTCGTATCGCGTTGATGGAACGCACAAGTGTTCCGCCGCGTCTTCGTCGTTCGTTTTCAAGTACATTAATCCGAGCGCAAGCATCGCGCCGGGGGCGGAAAGGTCCACGTTAACCACGTTACCTTCTATCACGTACCCGTTGCTCATAGAGCCGCCAGCACCTGTACCAGCACCACTCTCACCCCCAGCTCTACCATTTGTCACGATGTCATCCTCCGCTTGATATTCGTTTTCTTCAAAAGTAGCCACGACTGGGTCGTAGTTGATGTAATTGTCGTCACCACGTCTGCCACCCCCGGAGCTACCGTCGGTGTAGTAATTCGATATCTTGCGAAGGGTTGGACCATTCGCACCACCATAGTTCCCAGAAAATCCTTTCGCGTGAGCGGAACCTCCAATAGAATATCGTCGCAAACGCTCTTTAATTTTTAAATCCGCTAAACCGATTGCGTTATCCCCTAATCCTAAAGTGGTCAATCCGAGCGCGAATCCAGCAGCGAGCGTGTAGCCTTCGCGGCCGAAATCGCCGCGCTCACCAGACGGCTGAGAACCAATTTCAGCCAATAAAATTTCAACAATCATTCTATCTGCTGTGTTTTCGTATAAAATACCAACCGAGAGCAACGCAGCGGCTTGAACGAGCGCAGGGAGTTCGAGCTCTGGGAACGACAACGGATGTCGAGCCGGCAAGTGCAAAAAGCATACGCGTGCGGTGGCAGGGTCAGCGGTTCCACGATTAGCCGTAGCTATACCAATTAAGGCCGCAACAGTTGTGGCTTCATGTTCTAGCGCTAAATATCTATACAAATCTGTCGCAGTCATTCTGGAGAGATGGCCGTTTAAGCCGAGCGCCATGAGCGCGCCGGCGTGGGAATGACTCGCCTGTTTTGGTCGATTAAAAACAATCCATGAACGAGTGACTTCCCCGTCGCCATTATTGTTGTTATTCGACGCCGAGTTATAATTTAAGTCGTTAATTTCATTTGCAGCTTTCAGAGCTAAACCACTAGCAACGCCATTGTGGAAATCGGGCCAATCAGTAAAATCCGTCTTGGCCTTGGGATTTGCGTTCAAATCCAATCTTAATACTGCGTTTCTCTGCGCCGGTAAAGTTCCGGAGAAACACAATTTTGGAACTTTTAATGGTTCCGTAGGCTTTGGACGCAAGGTTCGGAGCGTTGCCGCACCTCTACCGACCGGTGCAGCAGACGTTCGAGTCGCGCGTGCCCATAACTTTGCTTGTTGCTGCGTCACCGCATCTGGATCACTAGCCGCATTCGGGTCGTCTTCATTGACAGTCGATGTATTTTGTCCTTCTTGATCGTCAACCATCCCATCTGCATTCGATGCACTCGAAGTTCCTAAATATATTGGCGCGGGCCTCGCCGTGGCAAGTAAATTCCGCACCTCGACGATGCGTCTATCTTTCGGAAACCGAAGCGGACCGACAAATGCCTCGATGTGATCCATCCCGTCGTATGCATCCAAAGCGTCGTCATCGGTTTTCACCCCCCCAGCGGATACCGATGATGAAGAGGCGCGCGTAGATGTATTGTCCATACCAAATGTAGCGTCGTCATCGTCGTCATCGATACCATCACGTGAAGATTCAATTTTCCTATTTGCGATGGCGTACATTTTGCGACTTGCTGCCGAATCGCGTGTGGAAAGCTCCGCCATATCATCTCTACCGATGAGAAGGTAAGCCGACGACGGCCAATCCCTTGGCGGATTCTCGCGACTTAAGCGCAATGCCGAACGAAAACATAATTGTAAACCAGAAGGTAAGCGGACTATTTTCGCGAGCGAGAAATTTCTCTGCGCAGCGAGATAGGCGAAACGGTTCGACGCGTCAAGATGCCTGGAAGCAAACTTCTTTTCCATCTCCAACCTATTCATGCCTTTGGTGTTATCGAGATTTGCAAATGCTCTCGCTGGAGAGAGTTCATAGCAACATCGAAGGACATCGCTCGCCCACTCGCAAATGGTCGTCGTGCTCGACTCCTTACGATGTATATCATCGCAAACAACCCTACCGAGAACCTTCGGAAGATACTCTTCTGTTAGGGTACCTTTCAAAGCCATCTCACATGCTTTAATCACGTCAAAAACAACGTGTTCGTCAGCATGCTGCACGATATTCGTTAGAATTGGAGTGCCGCATTCTAATGAATGATACGCGAGTAAATTTTTATGTCGCAACGCAGATGCCAGTTCTCTAATCAGCCCGCCGAGTTTCACAAGTGTCAAACGCTGCGTCGTATCGAGCTTCGCGCACTCGTACGCAACGTGCAATGCTTCCAAAAATGCATTTGGATCGTTAACCATAAACGATGATGATTTTTGTCCCGAAGTCACTTCAGTCGTTTGTCTATTGTGCTCCAATCTTGTTCCTTGATTGACCTTCACTGAGCCGCTATCCCCTATCACGTCGGCAGACTTTCTGTCTCCCAGCTTCTTCAAAAATGAAAACGAGTTTGCGTATTTCGAATGCATATCGCTTTCTAAAGTAAACTGCCAATTCGCGGAGTCGTCTTCCAAAAATGACATTTCGTTATTGTTGTATTCTTTTTCGTCTTGCATTGTTGATGTCATCGCACTATCTTGCTCCCCAACCCCTAGGAACCCGCACCCTTCTTTCGCAACGCTGCAAAAATTCGTCCATTCGGCATCTGCTTGCAATGAGCCCGTGGGGTACCTTTCATAAAATTTCCGCAAAAGTAAGGAGTTATCCTCGCTTTCAATCATAGCATCAAAAACGTTTCTTACTGCCTGGTCCGAAGGGGGACCAGGCAAAATACATCGAAGCGTCTTTCTGCTCTGATCTTTCGCGACGTCGATATTAACGCGATTTCCTATCGCGCCCCATACTTTGCCCGAGCACTTGACTTCCGCTTGAAACGTGACATCTATCTCCTCCTCGTTACCATTAGTCTGATCTGTTTCTTTGTCTGAAGCCAAAATGGCTAAACGACACAGCGGAACGTCTTCGTTTTTACTACTATTACGATACAATTCAACGCAGTTGTCCTCGCCGACGACGAGAATGTCTAAATATGGCGCTCTCGTCGCTTGGACGCTCGCTATCGAAGCACACGGTATTCTTGAGAATACCCAGTTTTGAATAGACTTTTCGCGGCGACTGTTCTTTTTCTTCATCATTGGTGCAAAATCGATGCTTGTGCGCATCTTAATCTCCGGAAAACAAAAATGTAAACGCTTGAAGCCGCACGCCGCAGTCGACTCCGCAAACTCAACCCTTTCTCCCCGTGCTTTAATGAACTCAATGTTATCCTGCGTGTTCGTAGGCTCCGTCCACACTTCGAACAACGCCACGCACTTCTCTCGATAAATCAGATTCGTCGCTAGATCAGCTTCGATATCAATCGAAGACGGGTCCGCGACCGTTTCCGCTTGAAACGCACAAAAAGTGTTGGATGCAACATTTCTACACACAATGAGCGCGTCGTCCAAATCGCTCCAGACAATCTCTACACCTGATATATCTGATTTAGTAGAATTATCATCAGCAGCATTCTTGCTCATCCTCTCGTCTCCATCTCCATCACCATCGATCCTCTTCAACTCGTGCGGCGCGTCGGTCGGATGCTCTACCAAAAACATCTTCCCATCATGCTCTCGCCTAAACACCATACCAAAAGCGCAAGGCCACATCTCTCGACACCCTTCCGGTCTCGGTACGTCCAAAATCTCTCCTGATAACGGATTGTACACCAGCAAGCCGTCTTCGTGCATCGCACACAAACTCGCCGCGCCTCCCGCATTGCCGTTTCTCGAAAGTCCAAACCGACAAAACTGAACTTGTAGAACATTGCTTGGAAGTGCGAGTTTCACGCGAACCGTTTGCACTTGTTCCGACGAAGAAGTCCAAACCACCGTATTCGTATCCTCTTCGACCGTAACAATCTCGTCGTGTTCCGCGTTGTGAGCCCGTTTCGTCTTTACGTGTTTCTTTCTCGCGTACAACCGACTCCCAGGAAATATCAAAATCTTTTTCTTCTCAGCGTTCTTCTCTGAATCAAAAACAAAATTCCGTCCGTGAACGGCTCGAAACCCTTTTGGAACGAGACCATCGAATTCCCCTCGTCCTAATCTTTGTCTCAATCGTCCTTTCCCTTCTCTCGCGCGCTTCAAAACATCGCTCCGACCACGTTCGTTTCGATTCAGTTTGTTTCCGAAAAAATCGATACTCAAAGTTCGAAACTTTTCCCCGACGCCTCGCGTTGCCGTCGTTTGCGTGGTCGTGGAGGTCGACAACTCTTCCTTGGCGTCTTTTCGAGGAGGAGAGCGCGTTGGGCGCTCCATCCTTCTTCTTCTTTCTCTCTCGCGCCCGCGCGCTCTCCTTTACGACAAAAGCGTTGTGTGTGCGCGCGAGGGAAAATCTTTCGGGATTTTTTCCCGGGATCGAAGACGACTTTTTTTTGAAATTTTAATTACGAGAGTTTTTTGGTGAGCGAATAATTACTACAAATGCTATTATGAAAAGCTATTCGATCGAAGCAATTCGTCGCACCTTCTCATCACCCACATGGCGTTAAAGGTGTTCTTATTGTACGAATTTCTCCCCACGCTATTCTTATTCTTCTCCAACATCGCCGGCGAGGCTTTAGCTCTGTGCCACTGGTAACCGAAGATGCATCGCATGGTGTCCAAGACGGAGACGTCGACTTGGCGTTTGAGCTCGTCTTTGGTTAATATGGATTCGGAAATATTCTGTCCGCAGCCGAATTCAGTCGCAAATGCACAAAAGTTTTCGTAGTAAACATCGATTAAGGTTTGGCCGTCGTCAAAGAGCGCGTCTGGAGTGACGGATGCGCAGATGAAGTGGCCGAGGTCTGTTCCGGGAAGACCGAAGCCAGACCATTGGAAATCGATGAGACCGCAGTCATATTTTATTGAAGATGATGTTTCTTTTAAGAATATGTTACCCGCTTTTGGGTCGCCGTGTGCAACAGTACGTTGCCTTCGAAGCCGCTCCGGGACGGAGGCAATGTCGTCGACATCGAACGGAAACGCTTCGTTTCCAATGGCTACGGCGACTTTTTGTAACCGTTCGCCGACGGTTTGAATATCGTTGGTTTTTGGTATGTGTTCGGCAATATCCTTCTCGAAAGATTTCAAGTACGTTTCCCATCGTTGAGGGAGATTTGCGACTTGTTCCTCCATGGTTTGCATGGACGGTTGCCAGTACGTTCCCGAGCGCCAGACGGCCTTTTCTAATTCGTGAATGTTGTCTTTTGATTCCTTTAAATAGTTTGCGTCGGGTAAGAAAAACGCGTGCATTCTCGCCAACGCGATGACGGCGCTCTTCGCTTGCTCCAAGTTGAGCGATTTCTCTTGGTACCATCCGTCTTCGGGCGAGAAGTCTTCTAAACATAGCGCAAATTTCGAGTCCACGGAGGAATTTTCGTTGAGTTGAAACGCCGAGGCATAGCATCTAGGCACGCCGACACCGGCGGAGTGCAAAGCTCTCGCCGCGTTGGAGGAAAGGAAGGCGCTCTCGACGTAAAACGAACGAACGTCGCGACCGATTTTCATCGGCGCGGTGGTTTTCTTCAAACGCACGTGTGCAAGACTTTGCATGTCCACGCGTTTATAAAATAACGATTTCGGCATCGACTTTTCCGAGTTGTCTTTCCAATCCAAGTGCATTCGAACCGCGTCGGACATCAATCCTCGAACCGCCGTGTCTTCATTTACCGAGTATCGAACCAACGCGTTTGATGAACTCTTCGTCGCTTTAACCTCTTCGCCTTCATCGTCCGAGTACGCACTTTTCGTGCTCAAACTCGAAATAATCTCGTCGCTTAAATACTCCACCGTTAACGGCGCGCCGTCCAACGCTCGAGCGATATCAAACGCCTGCGCTTTCTGAATGCCATCCTTTGCACTATTATCCGTAAAATGCGCCTCTTTGCTGAACATAACCCGCAATTCCTCGCTCCCCCGCAGTCTTTCACACATTTCCGTTCTCGATGGCGTCTTTACCCTCGGCATGGACGCTATAATTCCGAGACTATTATCCACCGTCCTTGCGTCTTTACTGTGACACAAAGGCGCGCCGAAAAAGTCAGACACGTAGCCTCCCGCGGCTTTCAGCACCGCCTCCGGCGCGCAACTGTCCCAAAGACACGTCGGGTACATTAATGCGACGTCAGCTTTTCCGAACGCCACGTTGACTATTTTACTCCCGGCCCCTCCAACTAAAGGTCTCTCGATATCCTGCAAATACGATAGGTTTTCCTTGGCTGCTTCGACGACGGCGTCCACGCTCGCTTTCAACAACTGGTTCTTGCTATCCCCGGTCGTTATTAAGAACTGTTCGCTTCCTTTTACCTCGTTCGTGGTCAAATATCCATCGGCCATTAAATGTTGGTTAAAGACTCCGACGACGCCTTTATCGCTCTCGGGATCTTCCGCGCTTCCCATTCCGCACAACCCAAACATCACCGCCGATTTCTCTGCATCATCTTTATCCTCCTCGAACCCTTTCAAGCCTTTTGGAAACGGCAAGCCAATTGCCCCGGCCACGGCTCGTCCACTCACAGAAATCCCGACCAAACACTGACAATTCTCTAGTCGACCTTCGACGAACTCTCGCGTGCCGTCCACCGGATCGACGAACACGCACACGTCCTCTAAGGCGACCACATCTTCCGCTTGGAAACGTGCCGTCGCTTTTATTGCCTCGTTCACGCATTTGCTAAACCTCTCGTCTTTCCGTAAGCTCTCGCACGTGTCGCTGTCCATCGTCGCGTCTTCGTTCCCGTCTTCCTCCCCGACGATATTCAGTTCGTTTCCGTATTGCTTCCTCAGGCTTCCAATAACCATCGCTTGCGCCTTCACGTCTGCTTCCGTGAGCGCCGATCTCGCGTCGCCTTCGATCTTCGACGTCACTTTTCCACTCGAAAACGTGCTTTTCCCCCGGACCTCCCGAATCTCTCTGCATCCTCTGAACGACGCTTCCACGCAATCCGCGAGCAACCGTTCCAGAGAAATCATCATGCGCATCTTCGGTTTTGTCGTCTTTCGTCTTGCAAAATCCTCCTCATCATCAACGCGATTTTGACGATTGCTTTTCCCTTCGTCAAAGTCGTCGACAAAACGGTCCCGTGACAAAGACGACGTAAACGACGACGCTTTCATCGACGAACGGAACGCCGTTGTGGAGATTTTCCTCCTCCTTCTCCTCCTCCTCCTCTCCGTCTCGAAGAACTTCTTCTCGCTTCCACTTCTCGCAAAGGTGGTGGTGTTGCAGAGACAACACAACCGATGACCCAAAACACACACCCGCATTTGTTTGCGTGCACGAGTGACGAATTACTGCGACTCTTTTTTTCCCTTTTTTCCAAATTTCCCTTTCCAAAAAAAGAAAAAGAAAAAATTTTCCTCATTTTTATTTAGGGTTTTATAATTAGGGTTTCAAACTCGAGAAAAGAAGAAGAA
>Ga0066856_10000833_pt1 | contig 11707 bp, 6 predicted proteins | sample ETNtaG_5_FD_65605 | JGI IMG/M metagenome (GOLD analysis project Ga0066856, IMG submission 65605) | Marine microbial and viral communities from oxygen minimum zone, Eastern Pacific Ocean - ETNP201406SV205 | ecosystem: Environmental > Aquatic > Marine > Oceanic | place: Pacific Ocean: Eastern...
GGAATTGAATGGGAAAAATTGGGTGGATATTGGCACGTGCAACAATCTTGACGACGTCAAGTTTGTTCGTGCGTATCAACAGGGTTCATCGATGTACCCAAGATTTCCAACGACAGGGAATCTTTTTCATTACAGTAGCACGGACTCCTCTTCTACATTCGTTATTGCACATCAATCACACGACAACTACTGTAAAATGGTTCAAATGGAACTTTCGCGTGATGATAGTTCGCAAATGTGCTCGGTAAAACTTTTAAATGCTGGGTATGTAAATTCTCAATTATCGTCTTCAACGTGCTATACACGGGAGCAGGTTGTGAACAATTGGAATAATAGAGCAGCGTCGAGTCTTGCTACTACTCAGTCAAGTGATGGCTACGGTGTACGAGAAATTGATTTCAAGATTTGTAGCACGTATGATTCGGTTGGTGGAAGTGTCATCGCGGACGAATCCAAAAATGGCATGAAGTGTGGCGACATGGGTAGCGACAATCGCGTGTTCGACCTTCGAAACGGAGACGCTAAAGAGGCCTGGTGCATCGATGCCTGCGAGGCCGACGACGACTGCGTCGCATTTTCTGGTGTATTTGGATCGTGGTGCATTGGCTGTAAAGTTGCGCTCGATACCGCGCACACAGGTGCCACCGCGTACAAGAAATCATGAAGATTATTTGTACGACGACAAAAGAACAAGAATAGAAAAAATGTACTGGTACCAGTAGTACCACCACACAATAATAATACTTTCGTACTTTTGGAGAAAAAGAGAATTTATGTGTAAATTGTTGCATTACAAACTACTAAAACAGAAAGCGGTAATAGAAGCGACGCCAAATCACTTGTGTTTTAATTTCATTTTTATCACATTTTTTGCCACATTTAATAATAACAATTGACGCAAGAAGAATCTCTCGCGGGTGGTCTCTTTCCTTCTCGCGGTGTGATATTTGTCAAAGGGCACGAGAGACCCCCTGTATTCGAGCATGTTGTTGTTTTCGTTGGTGAACTGATACCAAAAAATAAAAGACGCGCGGCGGCGAGTCACTCGTCGTACTTTTCTCATCATCTCGCGTCATCTTACCTCGATGATGTTTGTTGATGTCCTGAAAATCTCTTCTTTATTTTCTGGGTACGCGTACATCGGAAGTGTGTGCGTCGCGTATGTGTACCAGCGAAAGCTTCAATATTTTCCGGATCGCTCGGAATACGGAATAGCAGATGAATCGTGCCGCTTCACTCATTTTGTAACGGAAACTGAAGATGGAGTTGAACTTAAGGGGATCTACGTGGCTCCCAACCCAGGAAAGCAATTCAGTTCTTTGACGCTGTTGCATCTGCACGGAAACGCAGGAAATATTTATCATCGATTACATTGGGCTAATTCAGTCCACAAACGGTTTGGATGCGGTATTGTACTACTTGATTATCGTGGTTTTGGAGGAAGTTCCGGTCAAATAAGCGAGTCTGGGTTAATTCTGGATGCGAACGCTGGCGTTGATTGGATTGTGAAAATATCAAAGAGCTCTTGCATAATAGCGCTACACTTAGAGTCTATAGGGAGTGCAGTTGCATTAAATGTTTCCGCAAACGTGTGCAAAAGATCCGAAGTAAAAGGAAGTGTCGTGGAAGGCGGTTTATGCTCTTGTTTAGAGCTGGCGCAAGAATTAATCCCGTTTTTCCCAGTACGTTATATTTTGAAAGATAAATGGACGGGAGTGCGTGAGGCGGCAAGTCAACTTAGTCATTCGAGTTACTTTATGTCTTTACACGGTGCAATAGATGATATTGTTCCTTTGCGTCACGGTCGTGGCCTTTTCGGATCTGTTGCAAGTGGTTATAAAATTTTCCGCTGTTTCCCTCGTGGAGGACATAACGATCTTATTAGTCATCCCGGCTATTTCGGTTGTTTGCATAGCTTTTATTCAAAACTACTGTAGTAATATTGTTAAGCTGCTACATACATCGTAGGTACCGAGTTATTTTTTAATGAATATCTTACGATTGTTATGTGTACGAGTTACTCCTACCAATGAGCGTACGTTCCACGCGTGTTTTTCACCCGAGCACTCGCAAGAATTTTTTTGTTGCTACATGACGTCAACCATCGATATGCATCTCTTCATGTCGGATTCAGAAAAGTTCCGAAAGATTGCAGCCAGATTAGATTGCTTCTCCGAAAGTATTACACTGCGTAATTCAGATGTACTAAATATCCCATGCACGGCAAATGGTACGAGAGCATTGCGATTATGTGGTAGATCATGGATTTGCATCCATTTTGAAAGCTCCTTCATTTGCTCTCGAATACCGTTTGCATTCTGAGATAAGTCAACGTGGTCAGAGTGCAAATAATACTCTCCATTTCGGTATAAAACAGCAAGAGCAAATGAATACCAGATAGATCTCGCGTGAACATCGACTCCCTGAGATGTCAGAATACCTCGAAACATTGAAATAATACGAATTAACATGAAAACGTCAGAGTCAATTTCAGATAGAGAAACAACTCGAAGTTCTGGCGGTAGCTCTGAGGTAAGAGGAGATATTTTTGCTTCCTTAATATCCATGCGGGTATCAAAAAGTATGTAAGCAATAAGCATCTCTATTTCCGTGGTGGATCTATCAAGTTTGAGTCCAATTTGCCTCATTAACTTGACACACTCAGAAGAGTTTCCTTTTAATGCAATAATCATTCTTGCAAAGAGCAGTTGAATTTCGTCGCGAAGAACTTTCATCTGACCAAAATCGAGCAAAGCACAAGCACCAGTTTTCGTCACAAAGACATTCCCTGGATGAGGATCGCTATGGAAAATGCCAATACCAAATAGTTGATACCCATAAGAAGAAAATAAACTTCTACAGAATTCAGAAAATATTTTTTGTTGATCCAAGGTTGGCACGCGCGGAGCAGCCGCTGCAAACATAGTGTCACATCTGTCTCCATCAATAAAGCTCATGGCCAAAACCTTTCTCGAACATAGATATGGTTGCGATATCGGCATTTCAATATCACAGTCTACGTGAGACATATAATTTCCAATGGAATTCAGCATATCATTTTCTCTGATAAAATCGAATTCTTTCGGAACCTAAAAAAATATTTAATTAGAAAAAGAAAAAGTGGAACTTAACGAGCGAACCTGTTGAGCATATTCTCTTAGAACTCCAGTATGGTCAAAAGGAGGTTTAAATCCCACGGTATCCATGAAGATAGATACATATAGCATATTTCTGATATCGCTGATCATTAAATCCGAGCTACCTGGATGCTGAATTTTAACAGCCACTTTTTCATTAGATTTTCGTAGTCGTCCAAGATGGACTTGTGCGATGGTGGCAGACGCTATTGGCCGCTTGGTAAATTCAGTAAACGTGGTTTCTAGAGTAATGCCCAACTGATGCTTCAATATTTTTTGCACTTTCCAATATTGAGTTTCGTGACAATCTTCAAACACAAAGTTCAGTGCCTCAACATACTGTTTCGGTAGTAAGTCTGGTTTCGTCGCAAATACTTGACTCACCTAGTAATAAACGAATAAAGTGAGTTAATACCAGAGCACGAATTATGGTTTCTCAAGAGAAATGATAAATTACTCACTTTAATGTAAAACCCGGACAGATCCTTGACCATTGTCGCCGTGCGTTGTGCTCCCCACGAGTGTCTTCTATTCCAGATAGACTTCAGATAAAAACAAGTAAGTAATTTCGTCTACGTCTCGCTTGGATTCGTACCTCGATTTGCTCGTTCGTGAGCTTTTTGTTCGCGGACACCCTTCGAGTGATACATTGAGTGAGGCATAAATCTAAATCATTAACCCACGTACCGAAGAAAGGTCCGAAAATATCCGGCAAATATTGGAACCAGGTGATGATAGAATTTACACGTTCTGTAACACCCCGGTAAGACGTGTTTCATAAATTTCGGCGCAAACTATCGAAAACCAAAGAACGTCAATGTAGACGAAACGTAGTTTTTAATCAAATACCGTGCCTCAAAAATGCAATAAGGAACCTCAAAATGTTTCGTCGGAACGGGTAGCCTCGATTCCCGGTTCGTCGCGAACGCGCAGAGTCGCTCCTAAAGAAGAGAGAACGTGAGCCTTCCCATCGAAGAAAAGTAAACGTTGTTGTCTCGCACCAGAACAAAGAGCCTTTCACACGTCTCGTACACTCCTGAGGAAAAAAAAACAGGTAAAGAAAAAACAACTCCAAGGAGTAAATAAAACGCACGTCGACACCTGCGTCTGTTCCCATACAACACCAGAAAACACGCGCAGTGGATAAACATGCCGGATATGACTTCAAACTTTGGCGCGGAAAGTAGTTAAAGGTAGCAGCGAGTTCGCGCGTTCGACTCGAGCCGCCGCCGCCGCTGGAGAGATGGATGATTTCTTTTTCAGTTGTTATGATGAAAGGGCACGAATCATCATCATTTCGGGAATGCGCGTGCAATCGAATTAAGCGCCTCCTTCGTCCTCCTCGAAGCCTTCTCGAGAGACGCGCTACTAAAAAACGCGGTGTTGTTGTTGTTGTTGTTGTTGCCGTCGTCGTCGTCGTCGACGACGACGACGACCAAAACCGTTCCAGAAAGACGAAACGAACCGAAACAATTTTACTACTAACTAATGAGTGGGAGAAAAAGATGATGATGAAAAGGGAAAAAAGGAGAAAAAAACGAGAACAAAAAAAAGCAGAAAAACTGCAATCTTTCAAACCCTAATCTTGGAGATAGAGTATAAAACCCTAAACAAAAAGGCGTTTGTCCGAAATTGGAAGATTCCAAAGTCTTTAAGTGTTATTCGTCGTCACTTTAATAAAGCCATCATCATCATCGTCTTTGTCGCCGCCTTTTGTCGTCATGAGTGGTACCACCACACCGACGACGACGACACCAACGGCGGCGGATGAAGGGACGACGTGTGATGATGGGCCGAAGAAGACGCCGGTGACCATAATCACCGGATTCCTCGGCGCCGGGAAAACGACGCTCGTGAATCACATCTTGAAAAGCAATCGACACGGCTTGAAAATAGCCGTCATCGAAAACGAATTCGGCGCGGTCTCGATCGACGAGGCGCTCGTGGCGGAGAACGTGAAGGAAAAAGAAGACATCGTGAGCATGGATAATGGGTGCGTGTGCTGCACGGTGAGAGGAGATTTAGTGAGAGCGCTGATGCAATTGAAAGATCGGAAAGATAAACGTTTCGACGCCATCTTAATCGAAACGACCGGACTGGCGGATCCGGCGCCGGTGGCGTTTACGTTTTACCTGAATCCAGAAATCGCGGATCATTACCAGTTAGATTCTATTTTATGCTTAGTGGATGCGAAGCACGTGCATTTACACTTGGAAGAGGAGAAGAAGGAAGGTGCGGTGAACGAAGCGGTATCGCAAGTCGCTTTCGCGGACCGGATTTTGTTGAATAAGATTGACTTGGTGAGCGAACAGAGATTGGAGGAGACGAAGAAGGTTTTAAAGGATATCAATAGCAGTGCAGAGGTTATTGAGACGCAAAATAGCCTGGTGGATTTGAAAAAAATCCTAGGCGTGAGCTCGTTTAGCGTAGAGAAGACGTTGGAGCACGACCCGAGCTTTTTGGACGAAAATAAATCAAAAATACACGATCTCACCGGAGTCGGCTCGGTCGGGATCGAGTGCGAGGGCGAACTGGATTTCAATCTAGTCAACGAGTTTATGATGAACCTGTTGCAAGAAAATAGCGCGAACATGTACCGAAGTAAAGGTGTGTTTTGCTTTCAAGGTCAAGGAGACACCAAGTTTGTGTTTCAAGGCGTCCACGAACAAATAAACTTCGGACCGAGCGAGACTCGGTGGAAGGAAGGCGAAAAGAAGTTGAATCGAATGGTGTTTATTGGGAGAAATTTGAATCGAGAGGAGTTGGAGAGCGGCTTCCGAAAGTGTTTGGCGTGAGCAACGAGACGTTTTTTGGCGAAAGTGTTTTGATGTAAAAAGAAGACTACTACTCTTTGCGTCCCCGCGCGCGCGAAAGCGGCGCCGAGGGAACGACGGTAAAAGAAACCGAAACCGCTCCCGTTGTTTGACTCCGAATAGCGCGAGGTCATCATTTATGAATACCATCGTCACCACCATTGTTCTCGTTCCCCTCGTCCTCGTCGTCGGGTCCCCGCGCGTCTTCGCCACGAACTCGAAGTCGTTTTCCCTCGCGCCTCGAAACCCAAATACATATATATTTTTTCTTTGTTGAAACCCAAAAGGTTAGCCTATCCCAAGAAATAATTCTTCGTTTGTCGTGCGGTCCGTTTTTGTGCACTCACCGCGTGGGTTGGGTTGCCATGACGACGCGGTTGTGCAGGAGCGTGTCTCTCTCGAACGTGCGTCCGCGTCGCCAAAAGGGCGAGGAAGAGGACGATGGCACGGCGAGCGGCGACATGGAAAAGCGGAAGCGGACTTTGGATAACGGTCTCGAATTGGACCCCGAGAAAAGCCCCGGCGAGGAGGACGCTTTGTGCGACGCGGACGACGAGGCATCGGTATCGGCATCGGCATCGGCGGCGGATGCGATGAGACGAGACGACGACGAACCGAACGAGAAGCCTTTGAAACGCGTTGCGTCGAAGAAAGCGATGCGACGGATGGACAAAGGGTGGAGCGACGAGGAAGAGGAGGAGGAGGGTGGCAAAGGGCGAAAGAAGACGCCGCCTGGATCGCCCAGCACGAGACGACCGAGTAAACTCGCCGCGATTGCCAGAGCAACAGGCGGACTCAGGAAAACAGCCACAATTCACTCGCACCCGTCGGTTTTAGATTTGATCCAGATGGAGACGAGAGAGAAGGAGGAGGAGGATCGCGCGGGGAAGCTGTTGGGACGACTGCACATATCCTCCGAGGCGAAAACGGAGAGAGAAGACACGGCCGACGCAGCCGCAGACGACGACAATCACAAAGACAGAAAAGGAAATATACACGCGATAAAAGAGGACGACTCGAACCTAGTTTCAGCGGCTGGTTTATCAAAAGATTATAAAGAAGCCGAGTACGACGACTCGTTGAGAGAGGTTATCGTCTCGCCGTCCTCGTCGTTCCCGAAAGATTTTACCGTTTTGAGAGAACTCGGGAAAGGTTTGTGCGGAACCGTGTATTTAGCTCGTTTACACGACACGAAACAGTTGTTGGCGTTTAAAGTGATGCGAAAATCCAAGTTGGTGTCCGTCGGCGAGGAAAAACACGCGGCGTACGAAAGGCACGTGCACATGGACGTCTCCAACGGTCCGTTCATAGCCACTTTGTTCCATTCGTACGACGATCCGACCGCGTATTACTTGCTCACGGAATACGCACCGTGTGGAGATTTGTTTCAGTGTCTAGTCTATCACGGATTACCGTCTCTCTCGGATGCCAAAGTGTACATCTCGCAAGTCTCCGCGGCCATAGCCTATTTGCACATGAAAAAATACGTCTACAGAGATTTAAAACCAGAGAACATTTTGTTGCGAGCAAACGGGGACGCATGCTTAGCCGATTTTGGCATGGCCAAGAAAATAGAAAGAGACGACGAACGCGCGTATTCCTTTTGCGGGACAAGTCAATACATGTCCCCGGAAGTCATGAGCAAAAAAGGCTGTCGCTTTGAAGCCGATTTGTGGAGTTTAGGAGTTTTGATTTATGAATTGTGCTCGGGGGCAACGCCATACGCGAACGTGAGGGGAAACCACGTGGAATTGTACGAAGCCGTCATGAGCGTGGACGTGAACGGCGGCGTCTGGTGTCCGCACTGGTTCGATGCCGATACCGTGGACATTGTTCGAAAATTGTTACGATTAGACGAGTTAGCTAGACTGGGTGCGGGAGGCGGCGACGCGATGGACGCATATTTTTCGCATCCTTGGTTTCACAACGGCGAATTCAAGTGTGATTTGAAAAACGTGTTGCGAGGCGAAGTGACTCCGACGCTGAAACCGAGAAAACGGAACATTGTGTACGATTTGAGATTGCAAAACCAGTTGGAGTTAGGAAACGTGCCTTGGTTGATCGACGACGCGCGCGTCGACGTGTAGCGTGAGCGAAAAGAAATGGAGACGAAAAGCCAACGATACGTTGAGCGGGGACAAACATCTCGCGCATGCGTCTTTGTTTGTTTTCTGAACAGTTTTTTTTTTATCTCCTCGCGATGTGTTTGTGAGTCTAATTCAAGATTTTAAGTAGCGCGGGGATAGAACTCCCTCCGAGTATTTTTTGTATCTAGTATCTTTTAAAGAAGAATGTGCATATTTTTTAGAACTATTGAGAGAACAACTGGAATCCGGCGTGGACTTCGTTCTCTGTCCAAGATGTCGCGGGGTCGTTGTTGCCAGGATTTCCACCACTAACACCACCACCCTGCCTCCTTTTACTATTCGTCGGAATTTGAATCGCCGAAATCGTCTTTTTGGTATCGCCGGTTGCTAAAATTTTCAACTCCTCTCCCAATAACAACAATTTTTTCACCAATCCAATCGCTTTCTTATCCGAACGACATTTGCTTATTTCCTCTAAAGTGTTTACCAATACATTTTCGGTGATGCCTGGAATGCAAAGCATGGCGTGCACGACTGATTTCGTCGTCCTCGCGTGTTTCGTCAAAACTTCGCAAATCAAGCAAAGAAGTTCGGCTTGTAAGGAAGAATTCAAAGATTTGCTCAAAGCAGTGACGGCGGCGAATACGATTTCACCGCCGCAGGATTCTGCGAGCCCTTCACCGATGCGCGGATCTTGCACTGAAGCGGCGGCGACTAAACCTCGACAGAACAAGATGGCTTTCGAAACGGTTTCTAAATCGTCAATTTTCATCGCCAAAGTGCCGGCTTGGATGGCGATTTGGGCTATCTGCACGTCCCTTTGCGAACACATCCAATCGATTAAATGTTTACCACCGGCGATGGCATCTTTATCAGTATCCGAGATGGAGGCAGTTTTCGTGCGTCGACCGAGAGTGCCGTCCGGTGCAACGATGAGTTCTAATATCGAGCCCAACTCTCGAGAGATTTCGCGCAACGAGCGCTCGGAGTAAGCTTCGGCGACGAGCGTGGCGTACGTGGACACATCCGACGATGTATCGAAAGCTTCACTCGATGTTGTCACAGATGAAGAGGATACTTTGTTCGTACCCGCCGTCGTCCACCCAAGTTCCACGCGTCGACACAAATCTGGCAGTATAGGCGCAACCAACGCTTGAAACCAAATCTGGCGAAATTGCGCCGGGCATCTCGACAATACCGGCCTCACGAACAAAAGTATCATTGCCCTCACTTGGTCGTCTCTTTGTGCCTCTAAATCTGCGGATATGACTGTTTGCACCTTCTCCGCGATCGACGGGTTCGAATACATCATCTCGCTGCAGTGTAACAAAACTAGATTGATGATGTTCAGGCTGGCGTCTCGTAACACGCGAAGCCAGTTTCGAACGGAAACAACTTTCAACTGAGTCATAATTTCATTTTGCCCCTGTTCCAAAGCAAATTCTTTCAATTTCCCTGGTTTCAACGAGGCTGCGTACTCTTCCCAAGACGGTCTTAACGACTCGGCTAAATGCACACTGGCCATTTGCGATTGCAGCCTTGGAGTGAAGATTTGTCTCACGAGTCGGTGCATCTCCGTCGCCAAGAGGATAGACCATTCGATGTGCTCCGATATGAGACAGACGAATTGTTGTTGTTTCTGTTGTTGCTGCTGCTCTCCTTGTGCAGATGGCGCTTCTTGAACCACTTTCTGAACCGCTTGCGCGCTACCACCCGGCAAACACCGTCGCATGCACCGTTCAAGCAACTGCACGTCGTGAAAGAGATCCCAGTGCACGTTCGAGAGCTGCTCCTGCTCTTGCTGCTGCGCCACGAACGATTCTGGAGTGGCTAAATTTGCTACCAGCGGTAATACTTGTCCAGTTTCCACGCTGTACCACCTATTTTTCACCGGCGTTAACAACCAATCGAGCACTTGCGTCACTCGTTCCGGACCACTCGGCGTCGCCACGGCTAATAAAGCTTCTGCTAAAGTGCCTCTCTCCGCGCCGGTTAAATTGTTCGTGGAGCGGAGACTTTCGACTTGTTCCGCCAACGGTTCCAAGTGCGGGTTGAGCGCCTATTTGTTATGAAGATGAATGCGAGAACGAAAGCGCGTCAGTATAATGGTGTCGATGTTTTGTAAAAGAGAAGAAGGAAAAGAAAAAATGTAGCGCTTCCTCCGATGCAAAATTTCAACCTCTTCTTAAATAAATTGAAACATCAAAAAGGAAAACGCTTTCGATCTCTCGTCTTTGCATGGCTCCACCGCGGTTATGCTACGCGCGACAAAGTTCTAAGAAGACGATTTAAACGCGAAAGAAGAGAAAAGGAGAGATGCCACAAACAAACAAACAAACAAACAAACAAAACATACAAAAATACTTACCTCTGGCACAGTCGCGCAAATATTCAACATCGCCGAACAAATCTTCTGTCTCGCCAGTTGCGTGCTTTTCACACGAGATTTACCTCGAACCGGAGGCGCGGAAACGTCCTCTGCCGAAATTGTACCAAGCAAATCGAACAAGTTCTTAACCAACAGAGGCGGCAAGTTCGGTCGCACCAAACCGATGCGTCCAAAACACTCTAACATCTTCGCATATTGCGCTAAACTTTGCGGGCCTAATCTGATCCCACCGCTTTGAGAAGATTGATCTGTCAACACGAGCGCTTTCATGACTAAGCTTTCTATTTCTATCGCCGCGCTCGATGCTTGCTGCTCTTCGATGGGCAAAACGAGCATGACGCACTCCGTGAACGATGCTACACCTTCTAAAATACACGCTTTGCCTTCATCTCCTGAGCATCCTCCTCCGTCTGCTGCCGTTGATACGCTCTTCAACCATTCTAAAGCTCCATCGACGATCTCTAACAACTTCCTCGACGCACTTTGCGGGTCCAGATTCGCGCACAATTTAATGACTTCCATCACTTTCGCGCGGTCAGTAATCCATTGCATTTTCAACTCCTCGAACGTTTCAAACGCATCTTCCCACTGTTCTCTTTCATTGGTGATGTTCGTGCCAGTCGGATCCATGCCGCCAGCTAAACCACCACCAGCGCGAAGCCAAGAGACGCAATATTCGAGCAAAGCTGGGACGGCACCTGGCGGGAGGATTTTTAAGGCAGCTAAAGTTGTCGGTGATGACGACAACGCCGGTTTCATAGACGAAGTAGTCGTCGCATGTCCTTTCTTCGGCACGGTTGCCCCGTTCGCGCGCAACAATGCCGTCCACGCGCATAACACCGTCTCCAATGACTTCAAGTTGGGAATCCGAACTAACATGGCTAACCGTTCAAGCAAAGCGACGACCAACTCTAGTTGTTGTTGCTGCTTTTGCTGTTGCTCTCCTTGACTTAACATTTGCAAAACTTGCACCGACGCCGCTTGACACGCCAAATCGGTGCACTGTTCGTACACGTCCGCGTTGTCCAAAGCGTTGTATTCTTGTGCTAAAACGGTATCTATATGTGTTGTTACCGCGCAAACGCACGAAGAAATTGCCATAAAAACAACCGCACGATCGTCTTGAGGAACATCATCCGGTAACGGTTTGCGAGCGAGAACGTGTTTGATTGCTGATGCCGCCGGCGCCCGGCATGCGGATTCATTGGCGTTGCTCTGTTGTGTAAAAACAAAAAGAGAAGAAATAATCGCATCAGTATATCCCGCAAAGACATACACACA
>Ga0066856_10000834_pt1 | contig 11702 bp, 13 predicted proteins | sample ETNtaG_5_FD_65605 | JGI IMG/M metagenome (GOLD analysis project Ga0066856, IMG submission 65605) | Marine microbial and viral communities from oxygen minimum zone, Eastern Pacific Ocean - ETNP201406SV205 | ecosystem: Environmental > Aquatic > Marine > Oceanic | place: Pacific Ocean: Eastern...
TATAAAGTCATTATACACAAAGTGTAATGAAATATATTAATAACAATTTTTTTGTAGAAAAAGTTAGTTCTAAAAAATTAGCAAAAAATTTTGGAACACCTCTTTACTGCTATTCTTATGAAAAACTAAAAAAAAATATAAATAATTTTAAATTAAGTTTTGGTAAATTGAATCCATTAATATGCTTTTCCATTAAATCAAATTCTAATCTAAATATAATAAAAGAAATAAAAAAACTAGGATTGGGTGCTGATGTTGTATCAAAAGGTGAGCTGATGCAGGCTATTAAAGCAGGAATAAGTCCAAGTAAAATTGTATTTTCTGGAGTAGGGAAAACTTATTCAGAATTAAAGTATGCAGTTGATAAAAAAATATTGCTGATAAATTCTGAATCAAAAAGTGAAGTAATGGAAATAGAGAAAATTGCAAAAACTAAAAAAAAAATTGTAGATATTGGACTAAGAATTAACCCTAACACTGATGCAAAAACTTTAAATAAAATCTCAACTGGTAAAAAAGGAGATAAATTTGGAGTAAACGAAAAAACTTTTATTGAATTGGTCAGTTATATAAAAAAATCAAAGTTTATAAATTTAAGGTGTTTAAGCGTTCATATTGGAAGTCAAATTTTTGAAAACAAGCCATATGAAAGAATGCTTAAAGTTATAGATAGAATAATTTCAAAAATTAATTTTAAATTTGATTTTATTGATTTGGGTGGTGGTATGGGAATCTCATATAAAAATGATAGTAAGAAATTTAATTACTCTAATTATCAAAAATCTATAATCAAGTTTTTAGGAAAATATAATAGTAAAATAATTTTTGAACCCGGCAGAACAATTGTCGCAAATACTGGAATTTTAATTTCAAAAATAATTTATATTAAAGAAAATCAATCAAAAAATTTTATAATTTTAGATGCTGGAATGAATGATTTAATGCGACCTGCATTATATGGCGCAAAACATAGAATTATTCCCATTAATAAAACAAAAAAGTTTTCGAATAAGCCATATGAATTTGTTGGTCCTATATGTGAAAGTACAGACAAATTTTTATTAACCAAGAAATTTCAAAAGTTAAAAGAAAAAGACTTGATAATTATTTCTGATGTTGGAGCTTATGGCTTTTCATTAAGCTCAAACTATAATCTTAGACCAAAACCAGCTGAAATAGTAATAAAAGGATCAAAAATAATTATTGCTAAAAAAAGACAAAGGTTAATAGATATTATTTAACCTTTGATTAAAATGATAAGAAAATTTTTATTTTTATTTTTTTTCTTTCTTGGAATTATTTCTATTTCAATATTATTCTTACCATCTCTTATAATGCCATCTAAAATTGTATTAATTGGTGGTAAACTTATGGGTTATTGGTCTGGAATTTGTGTAAAAATTTTTCTTTCGACAAAAATTATTATTAAAGGTAAAGAAAATATTATTAAAAATGAAAAATTTTTTATTGCATCATCGCATCAATCAATGTTTGAGACTTTTTACTTACAAACAATTTTTAATTCTCCAATATTTATTCTAAAGAATGAACTTCTAAAAATACCTATTTTTGGATGGTATTTAAAAAAAATTGGATCAATATCTGTTAATAGGAACAAAACTACTAAAGATAATTTGGGTTTTATTGAGAAAATAAAAAAATTAATCCAAAGTTCAAATAGACCAATTTTAATATTTCCTCAAGCAACTAGAGTTCTTCCGGAAGAAAGAATTCCTTTTAAAAAAGGAGTAGGTAGAATTTATAGAGAATTAGGTATTAAATGTCAGCCTGTAGCAATTAATTCAGGTCGTGTATGGCAAAAAAATAATATTTTAAAATTAAATAAATGCATTACTATTTCAATTTTAAATCCTATTAATCCTGGCATGGAGTCAAATAATTTCGTAAATATAATAGAAAAAAAAATATATTCTGAATTAGATATAATTAACTAGCCTTTCATTGGCATAACAACATAAATACTGTCAAAATCTGAAGGATCTTTTATTAAAGCAGGAAGTCCAGTATCTTTTAAATAAATTTCAATTTTTTCACCATCTAACTGTGAAGCAACATCAATTAAATACCTTGAGTTAAAGCTAATATCTAACTCATGATCAAATTTTACAATTAAACTCTCTTTTCCGTCACCACTATTTGTATTATTTACAGACAAGTTAAGCATATCTTTTGAAAGACTAAATTTAACTCCATCTTTTTTGTCTGAAGAAACAGAGGCAACTCTATCAACGGAGTTTAAAAATAATTTTAAATCGACTTCTAATTTTTTTTGATTTTCTTTTGGTATAACTTGAAAGTAATTTGGAAATTTTCCGTCAATTAATTTGGATATTAATATGCTATCTTTTATCTCGAATTTTATTTTTGATTTTACATTTGAAATTTTTATATCACCATCAAAATCTTCGAGGATAGAACATAGTTGAAATATTGTTTTTTTTGGGAGAATGACTGGATCGAATTCAATTTTATTTTTTAATCTTATTTTTGAAATTGAAAGTCTATGGCTATCTGTAGCTGCTGCAGTTAAAAATATTTTATCTTCCATTTGTGTTTGATGAAAAAAAATTCCACTCAAATAATGTCTTGTTTCATCATTTGAAACTGAAAATTTACATTTATTTAATAATTTTAGTAGTTCTTTAGATTTAATTATGAATTCATTTTTATTAAAATTTTCTTCAGTTAAAGGAAATTCTGATGCATTTATACAATTTAAATTAAATACAGATTTTTCTGACTCCAAATGAAGTTTATTTTCGCTTGGATTTGAAAAATTTATTTTTTTTCCTGAAGAAAATTTTCTAACAATATCATACATTATTGATGAGGAAGTTGTTGTTCTTCCTTCTTCTAATATTTCAATATTTGATATTTGATGAATAAAAATTAAGTCTAAATCTGTTGCTGTAATTGTTAATTTTCCATTACTAGCATCTAATAAAACATTCGAAAGAATTGGCAGTGTACTTCTTTTTTCAATAACTCCTTGGCAATAACTTAAAGATTTTTGAAGATCTTGTTGGTTTATGCTAAATTTCATTTTCTTTACTATATAAAATTTTATTTTTTAAATTATCAATATTAATATTTAACTCACTATCTTCTTTTCTTAACTTATCTATTGTTTTAACTGAATGAATGACTGTAGTGTGATCTCTATTTGAAAAAGCTCTACCTATTTCTGGTAATGATTTGGAAGTTAACATCTTCGACAAATAAATAGCAGTTTGTCTAGGTCTAACAAGATATCTTGAACGTCTTGGTGAAAGCATTTCATTCTTACTAATTTTAAAAAATTTACATACAGTAGTCTGTATGAAGTCAATTGTAACTTTATTTTCTGATAAATTTAGTAAATCTTTCAATATTATCCTAACCTCGGATAAACTTGGAACTTTGTTATAAATTCTTGAGAATGAAACAATTCTATTTAGTGCACCAACTATTTCCCTAATACTTGTTCTAATTTCATTGCCAATGAATTCCTGTATCTCTTTAGTTATATTTATCTGATTTGAGTAAAATAATCCTAGTTCATCAGTTTTAGATTTAATAATTTTATATCTTAATTCATAATCAGGATCCTGGATATCAACAACTAAACCTCCAGAAAATCTAGATTTAATTCTTTCCTGTATTCTGGTTAATTTATTTGGAGGTCTATCTGCTGATAATATTACTTGTGAACCTTTTTCTATTAAAGCGTTAAATGTATGAAAAAATTCTTCTTGCATAGCTTCTTTACCATTCATAAATTGAATATCATCAATTAGTAGAATATCGGTATTTCTAAAGTATTCTTTAAATTTAACCATTTCATTTGATTTTATTGATTTAACAAATTGGTACATAAATCTTTCTGCTGAAATAAACATTACTTTATTTTTGTCCTTTAAGCTTAAACCTATAGAATTTAATAAATGAGTTTTTCCCATACCAACACCTCCAAAAATATAAAGAGGGTTATAGTGCGCAACATCTTGAGAAACTTTCTTTGCTGCTTCGAAAGCTAGTCTATTACTAGATCCAGTTATAAAATTATCAAAGTTTTTGTTTGGATCAATTCTGTTGTATTGAAGAAAAGAATCTTTAATAAACGAAACATTATCTTTAATGGAATTTTCAATATTTTGTTCTAAGCCATTATCGTGGCTATTATATTTTTTTTTATTATTATCCTCTATAACAAATTCTATCCTTATTATATTTTTTTTAAATTCTTTAATGATTTGCAATATTTGATCTAAATATCTAGAAGTTATCCAATCTCTAATAAATCTTGTTGTTACAGACAGTAAAACATAATTATTGTATTCTTCAACCAATTCAATTTTTTTTAACCAGCTTTCAAAAATATCCTGTCCAAGTCTTGCTTTCATAGTTGATTGCACTGTTTTCCAGTCAATTTTTTTTTCGATTGAAGCATTAGAATTTTGTAAATTATTTTTCATGAGGAAATTCCACTTAAGGCTTATAAATATTTAATGCAATAAATTTATTTAAAAAAATAAAAAAAAATAAAATTTATGATTGTATAAATTTTTAATTGAATCTTTTTTTAATTGTATTATTTGTCACAACTATAATTTGTAATTTAAATTACATAATTATAAAAAAAAAATTTCTATATGTTGTGTGTAAAAGACCTAAAAAAATTACATCTAGTTATTATAAAAAAAGTTCACCTTTTAGTTTATAATTTAAAAATTTTAAAATTTATTATGTAAATCTATAATTGTTTTTGTCTACTTGAGGTTGTTATAAAGAATTAATTTTTTTGGTTATTCTTGATACGTTCCTTGCGGCATTCTGCTTTTTAATTACACCTGTTTTAGCAATTTTCATCAACTCAGAATTTAGTTTTGGTAGATATGCTAAAGCCTCTTTTTTGTTTTTTTTCTCTATAAGGGCGTTCATTTTCTTTAGCGATGATCTAAATTTACTTTTTCTTGATTTGTTTACTTCGGTTTGCCTAGAAATTCTTCTAACTCTTTTAATTGCTGATTTTGTGTTTGCCATAAGCGCGATTGTATATATTGAGAATTTATACTGGTCAATAGAATAATTCATTTTTGACAATAATTACAAAAGAAACTAGATCTATTTGATATAATTTTTTTTTTGATAACTCCTTTACATTTAGCTTTTACACAATTTAAATTTTCTCTTTGATACACATTAAATTCTTTTTGAAATTTGCCCATATCTCCATTTGTATTTTTAAAATCCCTAATGCTTGATCCTCCTTTTTTTATGGCTTTTGTTAAAACTAATTTAGAAAATAATAATATTTTTTTACATTCATCTTTTGTTAAACTTTTTCCCTTTCTATTAGGTTTAATTTTTGAATTATACAAAATTTCATTTGCATAAATATTTCCTATTCCTGAAACAAATTTTTGATCTAATAAAAAATTTTTAATGTTTTTTTCTTTATTTTTTAAATATTTAATAATGTAATTGGCACTAAATGATTTAGAAAATGGCTCAGGTCCAAAATTGCTAAAGTTTTTTTTTAATTCGATTTTATTTTTAAAAATTTTAAAAAAACCAAATCTTCTTGGATCATTATAGATAAATTTTAATTTATTAAATTGGATTATAACATGATTATGCTTCTTGGGTAAAATTGGTGAATTGTAAAAACTTGTATTAGTAAAAATGTTTTTTTTATTATAATCATATAAATGAATTGTTCCCGACATTCCAAGATGCATTATAAAGCCAGAAGTATCTTCAAATAAAACTATTAAATACTTGGAAAATCTATCAACCTTTTTAATCTTTTTTTTTTGTAAATGATTTTCAAATTTTGAATTAATTTTAAACCTTAAATTTCTATTTTTTACTAGTACTTTTTCAATAATTTTGTCTTTGACTTTTTTTTCCAAAGATTGTCTAACTATTTCTACTTCTGGCAATTCTGGCATTTAACACTATATTATTCTTTAATAATTAATTTTTATGCAACAATATCTTCAAAATAAAGAAGGGCTAGTAGAAAACGTATTCAACAAGGTCTTTGATAAATATGATCTTATGAATGATTTTATGTCTTTTGGCATTCATAGAATATGGAAAAAAAATCTTTTAACTTGGATGAATCCTTCTCCTAGTAAAATACTTGCTGATGTTGCTTGCGGCACAGGAGATATTGCTAAAATGTATTTAGATTTTACAAATAAAGATAACAAAATTTTCTGTATAGACCCAAATAAAGGCATGATTGAAAAAGCTAAGACCAAACTTAAAAATTATAAAAATATCAAATGGATACTTAATTCTGCTGAAAATTTATCATTAAAAGAAAATTCATGTGATTATTACACAATAAGTTTTGGACTAAGAAATACTAAAAATTTGAACAAATCTTTATCTGAAGCATTCAGAGTTTTAAAACCAGGGGGTAGATATTTATGTCTAGAATTTTCTAAAATACAAAACTCAAATTTAGAATTTATTTATAAAAATTATTCAAAAATTATACCATATATTGGAAAAGCCGTTGTTGGAAAAAAAGAACCATACGAATATCTTACAAAGAGTATTAATGAATTTGTAAATCAAGATGAGTTAATTGAATTAATGAAACAAAATAATTTTCAAAATTGCAATTATAGAAATTTATCTGGAGGAATAGTTGCTATTCATTCTGGTTGGAAAATATAATGATTAAAAGATTATTTACACTTTTTAAATTAGGACGAAAAATTGCAAAATCAGAAGCTTTAGTAATTGCAACAAAATTTAATGAGCCTCCATTTTTAATTAAAATTTTTTTTAAAATAATTGGATTTTCCTTTTTAAAAAATAATGAAACTAATCAAATTATAAGTGAAGAAAAAAAACTTTCTGATTCTATGCAAACAATGGGTACAACTTTTATTAAACTCGGACAATTTTTAGCTACAAGGCCTGATATCATTGGAGAAGAATTATCTAAACAGTTAGAAACTCTTCAAGATAAACTTCCACCATTTTCATTATCGGAAGCAAAAGAAATGATTAAAAAAGATTTAGGAAATGAAACTTATAACTCAATTTTTAATTTAAGCGAACCAATCGCAGCAGCATCAATAGCTCAAGTGCACAAAGCTCAAATAAATGACAATGGAATAGTAAAAGATGTAGCTATAAAAATTTTAAGACCAAATATTAAAAAAATTTTTAACGAAGAAATTGATGCTCTTATGCTCCTTGCTTTTATAGTTGAGTCATTTGTAAAAAAAACTAAAAGATTAAAATTAGTTGAAGTAGTATTCTTATTAAAAGAAATTACTAATCTTGAAATGGATTTAAGATTTGAAGCAGCAGCCGCAAATGAATATGCTGAAAATACAAAAAATGATGTCGGTTTTAGTGTTCCAAAAATTTATTGGAATTTTACTAGTGAAAATGTCATGACACTTGATTGGGTCGATGGAGTTTCAATAAGAGAAAACGAAGAGTTATTAAAAAGAAATATTGATACAAAAATAATAGCATCAGATATTATTCAACATTTTTTGAGACATGCTGTGAGGGATGGATTTTTCCATGCTGATATGCATCAAGGTAATATTTTCATAGATAAAAATGGTCAAATCGTACCTATAGATTTTGGAATTATGGGTCGATTGGATAAATTAAGCCAGAGATTTTTGGCAGAAATCTTATTTGGTTTTATTCAAAGAGATTATAAAAAAGTAGCAGAAGTCCATCTATCCGCAGGTTTAGTTCCCAAAGAAGTTCCGGTCAATGATTTGGCTCAAGCCTTAAGATCTATAGGAGAGCCAATTTTTGGTCAATCAGTTAAAGATATTTCAGGTGGAAAACTGCTTAAGCAACTTTTTGATGTTACAGAAAAATTTAATATGCAAACTCAACCTCAACTACTAATGCTACAAAAAACTATGGTTGTTGTTGAAGGTGTTGCTAGAAAACTTAATCCAGAAACTAATATCTGGAAAACCTCAAAGCCTGTATTAGAAAAATGGTTAAGTGAAAGCAAAGATCCTATTAACACAATTAATGAAACCCTAAGAGATTCTATTGATACATTAAAAAAACTCCCAAATTTACCTGAGGTAATGAATAAAGCCAATCAAGCTCTAACTTTTCTGGCTAGCGGCCAAATACCTCCAAATTCAAAATCTTATAATGAACTTAATATAAAAAAATCAGAAATGATTACATTTAGAAATCAAACAATTATTGGCTTATTATTACTTGTAATTGCAGGTTTATTAGTATTTTAATTCTCCCGATGAATAATTTATTAAATAAGAAAATTCTAATGATTATATGTGGAGGCATATCGGCATACAAGTGCTTAGAAATAATTAGGGGTTTAAAAAAAAGTAATGCACAAATAAAAACAATATTAACAAAAAGTGCTAAAGAATTTGTAACTCCTCTATCTATATCATCTCTTTCTCAAGAAAAAGTTTATGAAGATCTGTTCAGTGCTGAAAATGAGTCAGAGATGGATCATATCTCTCTATCAAGATGGGCTGATTTAATTTTAGTTGCGCCAGCAACTGCAAATACTATTTCTAAATTAAGCCATGGTTCAGCTGATGATCTTGGTTCAACTGTAATATTAGCTTCAAACAAGGATATTTATTTAGTGCCCGCAATGAATGTAAGAATGTGGGAACATCCATCAACTAAAGAAAATCTTAATAAATTAAAAAATTATGGATACAAAATAATCGGTCCTGAAATAGGAGATATGGCCTGCGGTGAATTTGGAAAAGGAAAAATGACAGAGCCAAATGAAATTATAAAAGAAATTTATTCATATTTCGCAGTCAATGAAAAAAATAAAAAATACAAAGCATTAGTGACTGCTGGTCCAACTCGTGAATTTATTGATCCAGTCAGATTTATTACTAACAAATCTAGTGGAAAGCAAGGATACGAAATTGCTAGATCATTTAGAGATAATGGTTTTGAGACAACTCTAATTTCTGGTCAAACAAATTTAGAACCATTAAATGGTGTAAATTTTATTAAAGTTAATACAGCTGAAGAAATGTACAATGAAACATTAAATAATTTGCCTGCTGATGTTGCAATATTCTCCGCAGCAGTATCTGATTATAAAGTTAAAAATTATGAAAATGAAAAAATTAAAAAGAAAGAAAAATTAAATTTGGATTTAATTAAAAATATAGATATTCTTTCCAATATTTCTAATCATAATTCATTAAGACCCAAATTAACTATTGGATTTGCGGCTGAAACTAATGATTTGGTAAAAAATTCACTAAAAAAATTAGATGAAAAAAATTGTGATTGGATTATAGCAAATGATGTATCCGACAGTTCAATAGGATTTGACTCAGAAGATAATCAGGTTTCAATTTTTTATAAAAATAATTCAAGTGAAACTCTAAATAAAATGAGCAAGTCATTAATTGCGAAGGAAATAGTAAATAGAGTAATAGACAATTTAAACTAGTTTAATGATTAAAGTTTTAGTCAAAAAACTAAATCCAAAAGTTGAACTTCCAAAATATAAAACTGAAGGATCTTCAGGAATGGATTTAAAGGCATTAATTGAAAAACCTATAATAATTAAACCTCAAAACTCATTTTTAATTCCAACTGGATTATCAATTGCAATACCCGAAGATACAGAAGTCCAAATAAGACCAAGATCAGGACTTGCTGCAAAATCAAGTATTAGTGTTTTAAATACTCCAGGAACAATTGATAGTGACTATAGAGGTGAAATAAAAATTATTTTATTTAATCATGGAAAAGAAGAATTTACTGTAAACAATGGTGATAGAATTGCACAAATGATATTGATCCCAGTATTAAAAGCTGAGTTCGAAGAAGTCAAAGAATTGCCAGAAACTGTTAGAGGCTCTGGAGGTTTTGGCTCAACTGGTAAATGAAAAAAAAACTTAAAAAAAATTCCTTAATAAGATATTCAAGGCAAATAATATTAAAAAATATTGGAATAATTGGTCAAAAAAAAATCATTAATTCTAAAGTATTAATTGTAGGAGTTGGTGGACTTGGCTGCCCAATAGCAGATTTATTGGCTAGAGCGGGTATAGGTTTAATAGGTGTGATAGATTTTGATAAGGTAAGCTTATCAAATATTCATAGGCAAACACTTTACACAACTAAAGATATTGGAAAATTTAAAGTAAATGTAATTAAAAAAAAATTAAATTTAATAAATAAAGAAGTCAAAGTTAAAATTTACAACAAAAAAGCAGATGATAAAAATTTAAAAAAAATAATTAAAAAATATGACATTGTAGTAGATGGAAGCGATAATTTTAAAACAAAATTTTTGTTAAATAAATATTCATTAGAATTTAAAAAAAAATTAATTGTAGGTGCAATTAGTAAGTTTGATGGGCATATTTTTTCGTTCAATTTTAATAAAAAAAAAATACCATGTTTAAAGTGTTTTTATCAAACAGAGCCGTCTGACCAATTTTTGAATTGTGAAAGTGAAGGAATATTAGGATCTACTGCAAATATTGTGGGGGGTATACAGGCTAATGAAGTATTAAAAACAGTGCTTGGTATAGAAAATAATTTAAAATCAAATATTTTCATATTAGATTTATTGAACTTAAAATTTAGAAAAGTTTTATTTAAAAAAAGAAAAAATTGTATATGCAAAAATTTATAATTTATTTTTTTTGTTTTTTTATTTTTTTTACTAATTTATTTTCAGAAGAAAAAAAAAAGTTTTTAATGTTAAAAAATAATAAAGTTAATGTAAGATATGGACCTGGGTTTGACTATCCTATTAAATTTATTTATAAAAAAAATAAAATACCTTTGCAAGTAATTGATAAAAAAGAAAATTTTAGAAAAATTTTAGATCATAAAAAAAATAATGGATGGATACATGTATCTCAATTAAGAAAATCAAAATCTTTGATCACAACTTCAAATAAAATTCTTTTTAAAAAGCCCACAAAGTATTCAAAACCTTTAGCAAAAATAGAAAAAGGAAGACTTCTGTTGGTTAAAAAATGTGAAAAAAATTGGTGCAATATTGAAACAGATAAATTTTCAGGTTGGATTGATAAATCCAATATTTGGGGAAATACAGAATAGATCTTTTATTAATGCTAAAAATATTTAAATTTATTTTTTTAAATAATTTAACATAGTATTTGCGTCACTTACCTTAAATGGATCATTGTCATTACTCTCATTATTTTTACCATCTTCAACAAATATTTTAACAACTTTGCAATCGTCAATAAATGCGGAATATCTCCATGACCTCATACCAAATCCTTGTTTTGGTTTATTAACCAGCATGCCCATTCCATTTGTAAACAGGCCTTCTCCGTCTCCTATTGGTTTAACTTTATTTATGTTTTGATCTCTAAACCAAGCATTCATTACAAATGCATCATTAACTGATATGCAATAAACTTCATCTGCAAATTTTATCAAATGATCATATTTTTCTTCATATCCTGGTAATTGTTGCGATGAACAAGTCGGTGTATATGCGCCAGGCAATGAAAATAAGATAATTTTTTTATTATTAAATAAACTTTTTGTAGAAATATCCTTCCACTCGCCACCAATAGAGCATCCGCCACCTAAATTTTCATTATCTCCAATTCTAGTTTTAAATGTTACTTCAGGTATATTCATATACCAATAGATTATAATGATTCTAAAGTAATGTCAACAATTTAGAA
>Ga0066856_10000837_pt1 | contig 11690 bp, 7 predicted proteins | sample ETNtaG_5_FD_65605 | JGI IMG/M metagenome (GOLD analysis project Ga0066856, IMG submission 65605) | Marine microbial and viral communities from oxygen minimum zone, Eastern Pacific Ocean - ETNP201406SV205 | ecosystem: Environmental > Aquatic > Marine > Oceanic | place: Pacific Ocean: Eastern...
TTGATGTTGGAACAGATGACAATGGTGACACTTTTCTGAATTTAAATGAAATTGATCATACTGAATTTCTGTGCAATGGGGCCGATGGTGCGAATGGAAGTGCGTCCTCAAACACGCTTTTGACTCGGATTTCGCCCCCCTCTCACGAATTGAATTGTACATTTTTCGGGCGAGCCATTGAACATGGTTTGGACGACGGCACACCGGGAGGAATTGCACAAAATGGCATTCTTGAAACTGACGAAGTTGACTACACGACCACCTATTGTGACAAATTCGTCTTTGAACGATTAACAGACATCAACCCAAATGCAGGAAACTCCACCGATACGGTTACTCGAAAACAAGTTATAATTGGAAACACAATGTTCTTTAGGGCAGATGATGGGGCACACGATTCTCAATTATGGGCTTATAATTTTCAAAATTCAACCGCTTGGATGATTTCTGGTCCTGAGTCAATTATATTCTCATCAATTAGAGAATTCTCAACTATTGGAACAAAACTTTACATCGTCGGGCAAGTCAGCGGTTTTGGCTTGTCATTGTTTGTTTATGAAACAACAAATCAATCCCTTTGGCAAATCGGAGGAGACTATATACAGTCATCATTTGCCTATGGAGAAGAGATTTACTTTATTGGACAGGACACCGAACCATCTCCGGCCTTGTATGTTTATAATTCAACAAATGATTCCATGTGGGCCATTTCAAATGCTTCAGAAAGTTTCACTCGGACGACATACGCTGCCGACCTCACCTATACTCATTCTCGAATTACTGAGCTTAACGGCCTGATTTACGTAACTGACACTAACGGAGTTTTATTCGCATATAATCCAGCAAATCAATCGCTTTGGAAAACTGGGCCCCTCGGTAACCATAATACAATGCCAGGGGCGTATTCTGTTGAATCTGTAGGTGAACAATTACTCATTCGCTCCATTATGCAACATGGGGCGACGCAACCAAATGACTTGTGGGTGTATGACTCTAGGAATGATTCCTCTTGGGAACTTCAAGTTGATGTTGGGCAGTCTACTTCTATGGTGGGAAATCATGACCCCACTTTCAAGCACGATTCCAGAATATATTTTTGGACATCTGTAAAAATTAATAGTTATTGGACACCCCACCTTTTCGTTTACGATTCCTCAAATTCATCATATTGGACTGAACAGTTCACACACAATGGAAGCGTACTGACACAATACCGCTCAATTATAATTATTGATGATATCATGTATTTTAACGCCTATGAGCCAGGAACACCAAGCCGTGCTATGTTTGCTTACAATACCATTAACTTAACCACACAGAAGATATCAAACATGGGCACCATATGGTTCGCCATTGATTACGAGTCCTCATTCATTTTTTCTGGGACTGGAGATGCCTATGGTTACGAATTTTGGAAGGCGTCAATTGTACAGCAAGTGACACATTCTTGAGGAAACTGGTAAACGGAATGAGCGCTTCACTCACCGACACGCTCGATAACACGAACGTGGTCTCCACGCATGTTGAGCGTCATTGGAATGACTTGTTCGTACAATTCCATGCTGACTTCTTCCTTGGACTCGGCAACGCTGGTAATACGCGCCTTCTCGCCCTTGAATGCTCCAGTGACAATCTCAACGATACAACCGACTTCAATTCCACTGGTAACTGCCTTTGGAATGAGGTAAGGAAGAATGTCTTGAAGCGGTGCTTCACCAGGAAGAACGTTCTTTGCATTCTTCAGTGGGCTTTGGTTAAGACCACGACGAGCAGATGGGTCACGTCCTCCAGAGCGTCCAATGAGTTTCTCAACATGGTGTTGAGCGCTGGATTCTACGAACACATAGCCACGCATTGCAGTTGGATGGAGAATGGACATGATCTCGCCTTGGAGCGAAGTCATTGAACCGCTGCCGTGAAGGCGAGCGTGCATTTCGTTAGCAACACGTTGTTCTGAGTTAATGGCGGTCTTGACGATGTAAAGAAACGCTCCGACGCTGCCGTACATTTCACGGAACAAGCCTTCTGCATTCTCCATATCAATGTCGGAAAAGATGCACCTGAATTCCTTCAAGTTTCCTGGGTCAATCCATTCTGCGTTTGTGTAAATGCCTGCAGGTTCTACGTCCTCAGTGTCTGCAACAACAAGAACTGGAATAACATCGACGAGCGAACCGCCCATGTCAATTCCACGCTCAGGTCCTGAGCCATGATAGTGAAGGGATTCAACAGGGATTCCCGTGGAAGAAGCTACACGGTCAAGAACTTCTTCGGGAGTGGCTCCAACGCCCCATACTCCGTCCCAAAGGCCGGAGAAGTATTCGGATTGCTCAGACCTCTTGAGCAAGAGTAATTTTTCTTCAAATCGTACAAATGCAACAAACGCTTCAGACATCATGTTCACTCCAATCAGTTTCCGATGCCGAAGACATCGTGAATCAACCATGGCAGGAAGTTATCCATTACCACAAGGATACCAAAGCCAATCGCACCCAAAACAAAGAGTCCGATACCGCAGATAATTGAGGTTTGTCGGAATTCCTGCTTCGATGGTTTGCGGGCCATGCGGATGATACGTGCCCAGGAGCCGCGAGTAATCTTGCGGAATTGGGCCTCTATCCGGTCTTGTTGCTCTTGTACCTTCATCTCGAAGGACTTGGACGCGGTTGATTCATCAGACATGGTCTAACCTCAGCCTTCCGACCCACTAACACCCTCATTATAACGGCTCCGCCCTCACCAATCTTTATCCACCGCCAATAATTCTTCTTCATCATGAACATCAGTGGCACACCATTGGTCCTACGCCGATTCCAGATTGATGAAACCGGTGTTTCGGGCGCAAACGTTTGGATTGAAGCACGTCAGGCAGGAATTATTAGTTTCTTACTCACCCTTGTTGGTTTGGATCCTAACAGTTCCCTGAAGGTCACAAGAGGGTCAATTTCTTTCAGAAACTCATCGGTTTTTGGCTCATCCCAGGTATCGACTCCTTTGGCCAACATCGGCGCCTTTGTGGGCGGTTACAAGAAACCGTTTGTAGCGCTCCTGTTGGCCATCATTTTCTTCATTGGTGGCTTATTTATGCTTCCTGTAGAGGAAATTGGACCCACAATGTTTGGAATCATGAGCGTCCTATCAGTCATTTGTTTAATCTATTATTACTTGAGAAAGACCATGTTTATGGGTTTTGAAACCAGTGGAGGAGGGACCTATGGTTTCGCATTCCAAGCATCGGTGCTTGAGGGCGTTGGGGTTGATATCAAGCGTGTGGAAAACACCATTGCCTACGTGAACTCTTTGATTAGCAGCGCATCTCTTGGTGAACATTTTATTGAACAAAATCAAACTCAAGTCCTTGGAGGGCGCACTGCTACAATGCTCAGCTCAATGCCTACAACCCCTTCGGTTCAACACGTTCCTGCTCAAGTTGCACCAGCCCCAGTGCCAACACCGGTGGTTCAGCCCACGCCTGTACCTCAACCTGCAGTCCAAACACCCGCTGCACCTCAACCTGCAGTCCAAGCACCCGCTGCACCTCAACCTGCAGTCCAAGCACCCGCTGCACCTCAACCACAAACTGGAATCCCAGAATGGCCGAACAACTGAAGCTCATACAACTCCTCTCTCCAATGAGAGGGTTGATGTGGGGTGAGGGATTGAGCGTAATCCGATGGCATCCCGCAATCCCTACGATGTTCTCGGTGTCAACCGCAACGCGAGCGATGGTGAAATCAAGCGGTCTTTTAGAAAACTAGCCCGCCAGTATCATCCTGATCGAAATCAAGGAGATGCCAAGGCAGAAGCGAAATTCAAAGAGGTCCAAGCAGCCTACGATTCCATCGGGACTGCCGAGGCCAGAAGAGAGCATGACCAACAGGAACAGATGGCAAACATGTTTGGTGGCCGGGGTGGCCGGGGTGGTTCGGGAATGAATTTCGGAGGCGGCGGCATGGAAGATATCCTCGGTCAAATGTTCGGAGGCGGCGGCATGGGAGGTATGGGTGGCCGGCCACGTCAACAACGACCACAGAAAGTAGCCAAGGCAGCGACCATCAATGTGGGCCTTGACCTCACTGTAGAACAAGGACTGAGCGGTGGACAATTTGAATTCTCATTCAAGCGTTTTAAGCAACAAGGGACGAGTATGGAAACAAAACGCGTCACGATGAAATTACGAGTGGAGGCTGGTGTAGCCCATGGCACAACCAAGACACTCAAACAGCAAGGTCACGACCATCCCGAAGGGCAACGTGGCGATGTTATTGTCACGGTTCGTATCGATGCCGGTGAAGAATACCGTTGGGAAGATGGAGTATTGGTTCAAGATGTCCCCGTCCCTTATTCGATCATGATGCTGGGCGGGAAGGTGAAGGTCCGACTTCCCTCGGGCAAAGAAGGTCGGTTAACCGTCGCACCGTGTTCACAAGTTGGAGACCGAAGGCGCATGAGCAAGGCCGGATACAATGGAAGTGACCTTGAGTTGGAGTTCACATTAGCCGAGCATGTCCAATTAACCGACGAACAAAAAACAGCTCTAGAATCTCTAAGCGAACTGGGTTTGTAACGTCGTTGACTTCATGACGGGTGGACACGACCACAGTCCATGGCGGGAGGTCACAACAGGAGGCGGAAGGGTTCTTCGCGACCAAACCGTCAGGGCAAAGGTAAGGGCCCCAAGGCGCCAGAAGATGAGCGACTGTGGCGACGCGTCACCCAGCATTTCAGTGAGCCTGAGCAGTGGAGTCAGGCTTGGAGCAATGCAGAAGTGGTTGCGTTTCTCACCGTCAAGGAACGCATGGAAGCACAATTTTCAAACGATGAAAAAGCAGGTAGAGCCTTTCAAAGCAAGATTGAGGAACATCTGGCCTTCGCTCGGAAACGACAAGAACGAATTGTTTCGGTTGAAGGAAAAACGGTTCGTTTTCGCCGCCCTGCTGAAATTGATACCCTCGTTGCATCGGTGCGTAAATGGAAGGACTTCATGAGCCGCCATGCCGGCAAAGGTTCAGCCCCAATCACCGGTAGGCCCAGCCTTGCAGATGAAGAACACACCTCGGATGAAGACAAGAAACTGTACGCTCTTTTGGAAGATGTGTGGCATGCAATGTTGCTCAAAGAACCGCTACCTGTTGCCTTTGCTCTGGACGATACCGGCGTACGAACATGGGATGGATACGACCTTGTTCGGGAAGCAAGGCGTTGTGCAGAACGGCGTTCAGGACTTCGATTCCGTGACGATGAACCGGCCATGGCCTTGTTGATGCTTACCAGCGGCCGATGGACGGTACGCGAACTGCTACAATACCGACTTTTGGCGCGGCGTAGAGACGGAGTCAATCCGTTCCCCGACACGTACGATACTGGATTGGTTGATCACGCAGACCGTCTCCCGGAAGTTGATGGCGACGGTGAGATTGCAAAGGGACGAACCGACTTGCGCCACCTCCCCTTTGTAACCATTGACCCCCCCGATGCGAAGGATTTTGACGATGCAGTCTGTCTGGTCAACCACGAAAACAAGAGAACTCTTTGGGTTGCTATTGCAGATGTAGCCCATTACGTTCGGGTCAACACCGCCCTTGACCGTGCGGCAAGGGCAAGGGCGACCTCGGTCTATCTTCCGCACGCGGTGTTGCCAATGTTGCCTCCGCGCCTGGCCGACCATCTCTGTTCGCTTCGTGCTGATGTTGACCGGTTGTCAATGGTCGTCAGCATGGAACTCAATGCCTCAAATGAAATCGTTAGCACACAGGCCTATGAGGCGGTGATTCATGTCAAGGCAAACATCGCCTATGGTGATGTCTTGCAAACAAGTGATTACGATGATATGCTCGCTTTGGCCAAAGACTGGCAGAGCAAAGAAATCCGACTTGACCTCAACAATTCCGAATTACGACCCCGTGTCCACGGCGAGGAAACCATCGCCGTTGAAGTGAAGTGGCCCAACGATGCAACCCGTATGATCGAATCGTTCATGGTTGCTACAAATGCCGCCGTAGGTCATCTTCTTGGGGCAAAAGGAGCGCCGCTTCCTTGGCGGTGTCACGCTCCACCTGATCGGCCAGAAGTAGAGGGTTTGAACGCTAAACTGAACGCCATGGACATCCCTATTGAATTGCCCATGCCAAGTTTGCGAAAACACGGCGAAAGTGATGCCCATGAACTGTCCAACATACTCGGCGATTGGGCCAATCTTGGCGGCGGTGGTATTGACCTGTCCGGAGTTGAAGACACAACCGAAGATGTGCCCGATTATCTCTCAACCGTCATTGACCCCGAAGCCCGAGACAACATCCTCATCTCCTTGCGCCAAGCCCAACAGGCAGCCAGTTCACTGACTGAATCAACACGAAGGGTCGTTGACCAGGGGTTGTTTCAACTCATGCAACGAGCCGTTTACAGTGAAGAAAACGGTGGTCATTTTGGTCTCAACTTGGACGCCTATGTTCACTTCACTTCGCCGATTCGCCGGTATCCCGATTTGATGGCACACCGACAACTCAAAGCCATGATCCACGGAAATGAGTGGGCTCATTCTCACGAGGAAACAACTGAACTTGCCATGCACTGTTCAGAACAGGGTCTCATCGCCAAACGGTTGGAATGGGAATTGGTTTCCAATGCATATCACGTCCACTTGATGCGAGGAGGGAATATCGGTGAATCAACCGAGCCTGCCCCGACATCCTACAATGCTCGGGTCGTCGGGCTCAAAGCGCCTTGGGTATTCCTTGATTTGGGAGATGACGGAGCCATTTCAGGTCGCATGCATCTCTCGCAATTGGGTGGAAAACAACGGCTTGTAGTCGATGATTACGGACTAGAAGTGACGACGGCTGAACCTGACCAATCAGGAAACACACCAGTTATTTTGCAACTTGGACAGCGGTTTGCCTGCCGCTTACGAGGATTGGATGTTTGGTCGGGGTCACTTGACCTTGCGCCAATTTAAGCCTCTTCAAGAATCATGTTGGTTTGATGTTCGGCCTTGGAAATCTCATCAGATTCACCCGCTTCAATCAATTTCTTTGTACCCATGACGAGAATGAAAATGCCCAGTGGTAAGAAGACAAATACGGCATTGTCCTCAAGCCAGTCTGAAATCAAAATGAGGAACCAGACGAACGACATGACGAAAAATACCCCGCCTGTAAACGAGCTGGGTTCAGTGAGAGATGTCTTCATGCTCATAGCATCAAACTTCCACCCGAACATCTGCAGTCCCATCACACCATGAATTATGAAAGCAATCAGCCAAGCCAATTCAAAATCACCGAACAAGAAATCCACAGAATGGATGTCAAAGAAATCTGTAATGCTAAAACCCAACGCTAACGGCATTCCTGTGTAAAACACCATCACCGCCATGATCCCGGGCCAAGCTTTGTTGGTCGAAGTTCCAGAGTAGGTTTTGGAGCCAAACTGTCTGGGAATGACTTCCATCAAAATCATCCAGGCCGCTAGATGAAACGAGAAATAAATCAACCATGCCGTTTCTTCACCGAAGAAGGTGAACGCTTCGTCGAAGGATTCAACCAAAAACCAAGCACAAACGGCAGCGGCAAAAGCGTTGAAAGTCGCTTGAACGGCCATTGAAGGCTTTCTATTGACATCGTCCCACTCCATGAAAAGTTCTCTCAGAAGAGCACCAAGAACCAAAGCTGCGGACAAGAAAGCAGCGGTATCGTCCTGGGCACCAAGGGCGTAAAAGAATGGGAAGGCACCCAAGATCCATGTCGCAGTATAGGTGACTCGAGCGTCCAACTCACGCGCTTTTTGGGCCGAGTATATCGCAAGTGCGAGCAAGGGAAGCCAAAGACCGCTGTTAAATGGCCCAAAGTCACGGTCCCAATCGCGGCCACCTGGCCCCTCAACGAACATTACCCACGCAATCAGGGCACTTACGCTGAAGATGATGATTCGCGCTTCATTCAAGAAGATCTCCGCCTTACCGGTATATCGTCTTCGAAACGACACCCATGAAGCGATGGCTAGAAGGCCAAAACCTATTGACATCAACCATTCTTCTGCATCATGAATTGATTCAAAATTGTCGCTGATCAAAAGGGAAAGGAAACCCACTCCAAAGAGAATCATGGTGGCTCCAGTGGCGGCACCTGTCCCCAAGGCGATTCGCATCGCATGGTCTGCAAGATTGAAGTTGGATGCCTCTTCATGACCTACTGTTGACGCTTCAGCTACCGGTGCCTGTGATGACTCAACACCGCTTATATTTCCGAAAACTTGTGATATCGGTTGCTGTTCTTCGAAGGTTTTGATGCTCTCAAAAGATTGGGTATCCAAGCGACCTGCGTCCCTGTGAAACTCAAGGCGGTCTACAAAATCTGAGGATTCCATGCCGTGACCTGCGCAGTATTTGGCTTAACCGTTCTCCCTCAAAATAGCCTATTTGAGATGGTTTTTCCTGTATTGTAGTCAATACCACAGTTTTTTAATGACTACAATAAACCCGATACATGGCCCGCATTACTGCCGAGCGTTGCGACTGTAATTGCAAAATGAAACGCCTCTACACACGTGCTGAAGGTGGAAAGGGTTGGGATGGTGTCGGATGGATGTGTGGCTGCGGCTGCGGCTGCGTCACCTTAGACGAAGGAACATGGCAACTCATGACCTGTTGCAGCATGGAGGCGGAAACACATGACTGAACTTACGCTACGCATCACAGGAATGACCTGTGCTTCATGCGTCGCCTCGGTGGAATCTGTCGTATCCAGCCTTGAGGATGTAGCATCGATTTCAGTCAATCTTCCTATGGAGCGAGCAAGAATTGTACTCAACACTTCGGCGACAACGAACGGAAAGGAACAATGCATTGAGGCAATCAACAAAGCGGGGTTCAAAGCGTCGGACATGATTCCAGCGCGTACAGTTCGTGAATTACAACAAAAAGAACTCAAGCAACAAGCGATAAAAGTTGCAATCGCATTTGTTCTGTGTCTGCCGGTATTTTTCCTCTCAATGGTGATGGATGACTTCGGTACATACGGTGAAGTCAATGCACGCCTTCTGTTTGCTTTTCTAGCAGCACTTCCCGTCTACATCTGGTCGGGTGCTGAATTCCACCGTAATGCTTGGGCCTCACTTCGTCGAGGAACTGCAAACATGGATGTACTCGTCCACCTCGGTACAACCGTAGCCATGCTTTGGTCAACTGCGGTGACCTTCGCTCCTCTAAGCAAAGCAAGCCCTAACCTTGTCCTTGAGGCAAGCCATGTTTTCTTTGATGGAGCAGCCTTCATCATAGCCTTTGTATTGCTCGGCAACTACTTGGAAAGGGCTTCAAAACTCAAAGCAACAGATGCCGTTCATCATTTGATGGAAATGCAACCGAATGAAGCCTGGGTCGTGCAAGGAAGCGGTGGTACTGAAGCACAACTCGTTGAGACTATTGAACGCAATACGCTTATCAAAATACTCGCTGGTGAAACCGTTCCATTGGATGGAATTGTGGAGGAAAACACCGCTCTTGTTGACGAATCCAGCATGACGGGCGAATCGTATCCCGTTCGCAAATCCGAGGGAGCAGAAGTCGTCGCGGGCACGGTTGTCCTCGACGGTACGCTCTATGTACGAACCACGGCATTGGTCGATGATACCATGCTTGCAAGGGTCATTCAACTGGTTGATGAAGCACAGTTGGGCAAAGCTCCAATTCAACGCTTAGTAGACCGTGTGGCACGTGTATTCGTCCCCCTCGTTGTCGTAGCAGCGATCGGGGCGGCTCTCATTTGGTGGATGTTCGCAGATTCCCTCGCCCCAAATTCAGGTATGGAGCCGATAGAAATGGCGGTCATGGTACTGGTTTCTACATTGGTCATCGCATGTCCGTGCGCTCTTGGGTTAGCAACGCCAACAGCACTTGTTGTTGGAACGGGGCGAGGAGCCGCCTACGGGCTGCTCATCAAAGGAATTGAAGCCCTAGAACAGGCTCATGCTACGTCGGTTGTCGTTCTTGACAAGACGGGCACCATTACCGCAGGATCTCCCAGAGTGAGCCACATAGAATTGCTCGACAGTGATGTTCGTGAATTGCTCGGCATCGCTTCGGCGTTGGAACAAGAATCTACCCATCCGCTTGCAAAGGCAGTTCATACCTCTTGGTCCAATGTTACGGACAAGCGACCGACCGTTACCGACGTCCGTACAGTACCGGGACAAGGTTTGGTTGGGGCACTTGATGGAGAGCCTGTCGCTATTGGAACCTATGAATTAATGGAGGCACTTGTTAACAAATTACCTGAGGATTTGGAAGAGCGTGTGGTCCAGAGGGCGAAACGTGGAGTGACGCTGATGCTTGTCTCCAAAGGTCAGAGATTGCTTGGTTGGATTGAAGCAAGTGACCGAATCCGAGAAACCTCCGCTCCTGCAATCAAACGGCTTAAACAAAGTGGTATTTCCGTCATCATGCTCACTGGAGACCGAAAAGAAACGGCTCAAACCGTTGGTGAATCGGTGGGGATTGACACCATTATCGCAGGCGTGAAGCCTGATGAAAAGGCTGCTTATATCAAAGAATTACAGGAAAAGAAAGAGGTTGTTGCAATGGTTGGAGATGGAATCAACGATGCTGCTGCACTGACCATTTCCGATGTAGGGTTGGCAATGGGGGCAGGCAGTCAAATTGCCCTTGAAAGTGCGGATATTGTCCTCGTCCGCAATGATTTGGCTGATGCTGTTGCAGCCTTGGACCTCGGGCGAGCGACGATGACGAGAATACGAACGAATCTTGGTTGGGCTTTCGTCTACAACCTCATTGGAATACCGCTTGCGATGGGGCTGTTATTCCCTTGGACGGGGTGGTTGCTTCCACCTGCGTTTGCGGCAGCAGCGATGTCCCTCTCATCGGTAAGCGTGGTCGGGAATTCCTTAGTATTGCGCTGGTGGCAACCATCGAGTGTCTTACGCTAAACGAAGTGAAAACCATCATGCTATCAACCGGTTTTGCGGTGGAAGGCGGAGCGACGGTTTGAAATCCGCGAGGCACAGCCGTTAGTTTGCGCGGGGGTCGCCCAGCTTGGTCAACGGCGGTGGGTTTAGGTCCCATTCCTTATCGGTTCGCAGGTTCGAATCCTGCCCCCCGCACTCAATTTCCCCAGCCTGTAGTTGTTCAAATGATGATTTTTATTTGGCGTAATTGTATACCAAATCTCTTGCAAATGGTTTAATTGATGGAAGCGTCTCCAACATTCATGAGCCGTAATCTTAGAATTAAATCTCTAGCCTTGACTTGCTTCCTTCTAATTGCTTCATTTGCAGCAGTAGCCTCTGGTGAAGATGCCGAATCCACCGCCCGGTCTACTGGTAATGAAGAAATCATCATCTCCGTTTCTGAAGAATATTATGACCGTGATAGTGATTTCACTTTCACCATTACCTCAAAGAATCTTGACCCTAACACTGAATACACACTCACTTGGGAATTGTGTACCTCCTATTACAATCAGTGCAATCTCTATGCAAGTGGAAACGACCCTACTGAAACCGAAGGTTCGGTGGACTTAGGTTCTGGCAATGCAATCCAAGTAACCACGATTACTTTCAGCGACCCTGGACTCTACTCAGAAACAATGGACCCGAATGACCCGAACGGCAACACCTACATTGAACAAGGAATCGATAACGAAACCTACCATTTTGATGCGTCCCTAACGGTTCAAGGAGTC
>Ga0066856_10000838_pt1 | contig 11689 bp, 8 predicted proteins | sample ETNtaG_5_FD_65605 | JGI IMG/M metagenome (GOLD analysis project Ga0066856, IMG submission 65605) | Marine microbial and viral communities from oxygen minimum zone, Eastern Pacific Ocean - ETNP201406SV205 | ecosystem: Environmental > Aquatic > Marine > Oceanic | place: Pacific Ocean: Eastern...
TGCATGTGTATCTGTTCATGGTGCAAACAGACTGGGAACAAACTCTCTATTGGATATTGTTGTTTTTGGTAGAGCAGCAGCTCAAAGAGCACTTAAAACAGTTGAGAAAGGAAGTTCTCATGCGCCATTACCTAAAAATGTAACAGATAAAATTTTGACGCGATTAGATAAAGTTAGGTTTGCAAAAGGCGATGTGTCTGTTGGTGAGATTAGAAACTCAATGCAAAATGCTATGCAGAGACACGCAGCAGTTTTTAGATCTAATAAATCTATGGAACAAGGGGTTGAAAAGGTTGATACAATTTCTAGAAGTATGGGAAACATTGGTATTAAGGATAGATCTATGATTTTCAACACAGATTTAGTTGAGGCTTTAGAGTTAGAAAATCTAATGCAACAAGCTGTTGTAACCATGAAGTCAGCTGATCAAAGAAAAGAATCTAGAGGTGCTCATTCACATGAAGATTATCCAGAAAGAGACGATGAAAATTGGATGAAGCATACAATTATGTGGTTGAATGATAATATGAAAACTAAATTAGATTATCGAGATGTTCATTTGAACACATTAACAAATGAGGTGGCTTCAGTCCCACCTGCTGCACGAGTTTATTAATTAACAGGAGAGATTTGTGGCTGAATTCGCCCTTCCAAAACATTCAAAAATAGTTAAAGGTATTGACTATCCTCTAGATAGTGATTCCAAAAACAAAAAGAAAGTAAATGTTTATAGATGGTCTCCTGATGATGATGACAACCCAAGGATTGACAGTTATACCATTGATCTTGATGATTGTGGACCCATGGTTTTAGATGCATTAATAAAAATCAAAGATGAAATAGATTCAAGTATAACCTTTAGGCGATCTTGTAGAGAAGGTATATGTGGCTCATGTTCAATGAATATTGACGGTACAAATACATTAGCTTGTTTAAAATCAATTGAAGATGTTAAAGGTGATATTAATATCTACCCTCTTCCACATATGGATGTTGTTAAAGATTTGGTGCCTGATTTGTCTAAGGCTTATGCACAATTAACCTCGGTAAAACCATGGTTGCAAACTGAAACAAAGCCTGAGAAAGGAAAGTCAAGAAAACAATCTCCAAAAGAAAGAGAAAAAATAGATGGACTATGGGAATGTGTTCTATGTTTTTCGTGTTCAACCTCATGTCCTTCTTATTGGTGGAATGGAGATAAGTACTTAGGACCTGCTGTTTTACTTCAAGCTTATAGGTGGATTGCAGATAGCCGAGATGAAAATACCGATCAAAGATTGGATGACTTAGAAGATTCATTTAAATTATATAGATGTCACACAATTATGAATTGTACAAAAACTTGTCCAAAAGGTTTAAATCCGGCTAAAGCAATTGGGGAAATAAAAAAACTTCAACTTGAACGAAAATAATACTTAGCCTATGTCAAAAAAATGGCCAGTAATTCAAAAATATCAAATGAAAAAAACCTTAAAGTTATCGCCCGGAAACAATCCATAAATTTTGATAAAGGTCAAACTGTCGTATCAAAATATTTTGATGACCTTATTAAAAAAATCAAGAATATAAGTAAAAGTCCAAAAATATTTGAAATTTTCTCAAGAAAAAAAACTGATAACATAAAAGGTATTTATATTTTTGGTGGTGTAGGCAGAGGAAAATCTATGATTATGGATTTATTTTTCCAACAAGTTGAAATTAAAAATAAGAGAAGATTACACTTTCATGATTTTATGAAAGAAGTTCATCAAAGAATACTTGAAAAGAGCAAAATTGAAAAAAGTAAAGACAGCGTATTACTCGTTGGAAAGGATCTTGCAAACTCTGCTAAACTGTTATGTTTTGATGAAATGGAAGTTAAGGATATTGCTGATGCAATGATTTTATCTCGATTATTTGAAGTAATGTTTGATGAAGGGACAATATTAGTAACAACTTCAAACCAACCACCAGATGGCCTTTATAAAAATGGGCTTCATAGAGATAGAATCTTACCATTTATTAAAAATTTAAAGGATAAAACTGAAGTAATACAAATACCGAATGGTAATGATTGGAGGGAAAGATCTCTCAGTGGAAACAAGGTTTGGTTAAGTCCTATAAATAAAAAAAATAACGAAAAGATAAATAAAATTTTTCAAAGTTTAAGTTTAGGTTTTGAAACAAGATCTGAAAATATTGAAATAGCTGGCAGAAAAGTATTTATACCACAAGTTGCTGCAGGAGTAGCAAGAATTGAATTTGATGATTTATGTAATAAACCTTTGGCTGCTTCAGACTACATAGAAATAGCACTTAGATATAAAGGTTTAATAATAGATAAAGTTCCTATTTTAAATGATACCTCACACAATGAAACTAGAAGGTTCATTTGGCTCGTTGATGCTTTATACGATAAAAATTGTTTTTTAATAGCGAACGCAGAAGTTAAATATAAAGACTTGTATCAAGGGGAACAATGGAATTTTGAATTTCAGAGAACAATTTCGAGAATAACAGAAATGTCACAATTATAAAATTATTCCTTAAAATTATTCTTGCCTTGATAGCATAAGAAAAAAAGTCTAAAAGATTACCACAGTAATATTTATTATTACAACTTTCAAAGACGATGAAATTACTCTTATTCAAGCTTTAGAATTAAAACAGGAATATACATATGAGAAATAAAATAGCATTAATTGGATCTGGGAATATTGGTGGCACTTTAGCTCATTTAGCAGCTATTAAAGAGTTAGGAGATGTTACCTTATTTGATATAGCCGAGGGAATTCCTCAAGGAAAAGCCCTTGATCTTGCTCAATCAGGACCAGTTGAAGCTTTTGACTGTAATATTTCAGGTACAAATGATTATTCTTCTCTCTCTGGAAGTGATGTGGTTATTGTAACGGCCGGTGTTGCAAGAAAGCCAGGAATGAGTAGAGATGATTTAGTTGAAATTAACACAAAAGTAATGCAGCAGGTAGGTAAAGGTATTAAAGATAATTGTCCTGATGCCTTCATTATTTGTATAACTAATCCTCTTGATGCAATGGTTGGTGTTTTACAAAGGGCTTCTGGGTTGCCAACTAATATGGTTGTAGGAATGGCTGGTGTACTAGACTCAGCTAGATTTAGACATTTTTTAGCTGAGGAATTTAACGTCTCTGTAAGTGATGTTACAGCATTTGTACTTGGAGGTCATGGAGATACAATGGTTCCTTTAGCAAGATACTCAGCTGTGGCTGGAATTCCTGTTCCAGATCTCATTAAAATGGGTTGGAGTGATCAAGAAAAGATTGATAAAATAGTTCAGCGGACACGTGATGGGGGTGCAGAAATTGTTGGTTTATTAAAGACTGGTTCAGCATTTTATGCACCAGCTTCTTCAGCTATAGAAATGGCTGAGTCATTTTTAAAAGATAAGAAAAAATTAGTTCCTTGTGCAGCCTATGTTGAAGGTTATTATAATTTAAACGGTTTGTATGTAGGGGTTCCAGTAATTATAGGTAAAGAAGGTGTAGAACGTATTGTTGAGATAGATTTTACATCTGAAGAAAAAGAGATGTTTAATCATTCAGTTTCTGCTGTAAAACAATTAAATGAAATTGCTTCAAAATTTGAAGCCTAGTAAATTAATAGAAAGGTTTTAATTTTGAATATTCATGAACATCAGGCTAAAGAATTATTAAGAGAATATAACATTCCAACTCCAAAAGGAAAGGCTGTTTTTTCAATTGATGATGCTGTATCTGCAGCAAAGGAATTACCTGGCCCAGTCTACGTTGTAAAAGCACAAATTCATGCAGGTGGAAGAGGCAAAGCTGGTGGTGTAAAAGTTGTTAAAGATATTGAAGCAGTAAAAAATGCAGCAAATGGAATTTTAGGTCAAACGTTAGTAACACATCAAACTAGTAGTGAAGGTAAATTAGTTCAAAGGCTTTATATCGAAGATGGCTGTGATATAAAATCAGAGTTTTATTTTTCAATGGTTATCGACAGAGTAACTAGCAGGGTTTCTGTAATAGCTTCTACTGAGGGTGGAATGGATATTGAAAAAGTAGCAGACGAAACTCCAGATAAAATATTATCTTTTAATATTGACCCAACTATTGGTTTTCAACCTTTTCACTCTAGATTAATAGCAAATAGTTTGAAATTAAAAGGAACTAGTTTTAAGCAAGCTGGAAATTTTTTTAATCAATTGTATAAACTTTTTATAGAAAATGATGCTAGTTTATTAGAAATTAACCCTTTAGTTTTAACTTCTGAAAATAGTTTGATTGCATTAGATGCCAAAATGTCATTTGACAATAATGCTTTATATAGACATCCCAAAATAATGGCTTTAAGAGATGAAACAGAAGAGGATCCTGCTGAGATATTAGCTAGTAAACATGATCTGGCTTACATCAAATTAGATGGCACTATTGGATGCCTTGTTAATGGAGCCGGACTAGCAATGGCTACAATGGATATAATTAAATTAAAAGGTTCATCACCAGCTAACTTTTTAGATGTTGGTGGAAGTGCTACTAAAGAAAAAGTAACAGAAGCATTTAAAATTATATTATCTGACGAAGCAGTCGAAGGAATTTTGGTAAATATTTTTGGTGGAATAATGCGGTGTGACATTATTGCTGAAGGTGTTGTCGCTGCAGCTAAAGAATTATCTTTATCTAAACCATTAGTAGTAAGGTTGGCTGGAACAAATGTTGAAGAAGGAAAAAATATTCTTTCTCAATCCGGACTCAAAATAATACCGGCGGATGATTTAGATGATGCAGCTGTTAAGATTGTAAGTGCTGTTAAGGAGAGTAATTAAATGTCTGTTTTGATCAATAAAGAAACAAAAGTAATCTGTCAGGGTTTTACTGGAGGCCAAGGAACTTTTCATTCTGAACAGGCTATTGCTTATGGCACTAACATGGTAGGAGGAGTTACTCCGGGAAAAGGTGGAACTACTCATTTGAATCTTCCAGTTTTTAATACAGTCGAAGAATGTGTAAAAGAGCTTGAGCCAGACGCGTCAGTTATTTATGTCCCACCTCCATTTGCCGCAGACTCAATTTTAGAGGCTATATCATCAAACATACCGCTGATCATTTGTATTACTGAAGGAATTCCAGTCCAAGATATGATAAAAGTTAAGCAATATCTTATGCAATCAAACTCTAGATTAATAGGACCAAACTGTCCTGGAGTTATAACCCCTGGTCAATGTAAAATTGGTATAATGCCAGGACATATTCATACTCCAGGTAAGATAGGTATAGTCTCTAGGTCAGGCACCTTAACTTATGAGGCGGTCGCTCAAACCACTGCGGCAGGATTGGGGCAGTCGACTTGTATTGGCATTGGTGGAGATCCTATAAATGGTACAAATTTTATTGATTGTTTAGAATTGTTTTTAAAAGATGAGCAAACAGAAGCAATTTTAATGATTGGTGAAATTGGTGGAAATGCAGAAGAAGAAGCGGCTGCATTTGTAAAAAATAATAAAATTAAAAAACCAATAGCAGGGTTTATAGCAGGGAAGACTGCTCCTCCTGGTAGAACTATGGGACATGCTGGTGCTATTGTAAGCGGTGGAAGTGGGGACGCAGATTCAAAAGTAAAAGTTATGAAAGACTGCGGCTTTGTTATGTCTGAATCTCCTTCAGGTTTAGGTGAAGCTGTTGTGAAAGCAATACAAGAATGGAAATAACTTGATTTTATCGTTAAGTTTTTGTGTAGTATAGACAGGTAATCACTAGTTAAAAGGACTTTTACTTATGGATGATCAAAATACTGATCAAAGTTTTCTTTCAGGTACAAATGCTACATTCATAAATGATTTATACAAAGAATGGAAAATTAACCCAAACTCTGTTCCAAAAGAATGGGATCTTTGGTTCAAAAGTAATGGTGACGAAGCAATTTTAGATGATGGTCCAAGTTGGGCTAAAAAAAATAGTCAAGTTATTGGAGCTATAGACACTGTTGAAAGTGTTAGAGCAGTAGCTAGAGGAATTGCTGGCAAAGGGGATCTCTCCGCTACAGATTTAAGAGCTGCTACAACAGACTCAATTCGTGCAATTATGCTCATTAGGGCTTTTAGAATTAATGGACATCTTTTAGCTAACTTAGATCCTCTTAACTTACAGCAAGGTGATGTACACCCAGAACTTAATCCAAAAACTTATGGTTTTAATGATGATGATTGGGACAGACCAATTTTCATAGATAATGTTCTCGGTATGGAATCAGCTTCTCTTAGAGAAATAATGGAAATAGTAAAGGAAACTTATTGTGGTTCAATAGGAATAGAATTTATGCACGTACAAGATCCTGCTCAAAAAGCATGGATACAGGAAAGAATAGAATCTATAAGAAACTCTACAGAGTTTACTAAGAGAGGTAAGAAAGCAATCTATGAAAGATTAGTTGGAGCTGAAACTTTTGAACAATTTCTTCATAAAAAATATGCCGGAACCAAACGGTTTGGTCTAGACGGATCAGAATCAGTTGTGCCAGCTATTGAGCAAATCTTAAAACGTGGAAGTCAATTAGGCATGAAAGAAGTTGTCATTGCAATGGCTCACAGAGGAAGATTAAACCTACTATACAATATTTTAAATAAACCTTTCAGGGCAATTATATCTGAGTTTCTAGGTAATCAAGCAAACCCAGAAGAAGCTGGTGGTTCTGGAGATGTTAAGTACCATATGGGTGCTTCAGCAGATAGAGAATTTGATGGTAAAAATATACACTTATCTTTGCAAGCAAACCCGTCTCATTTAGAAGTGGTTGCTCCAGTCGTCATTGGTAGGGTTCGAGCAAAACAGAATCAACACAATGACACAAATGACAGGCTTTCGGTATTAGGAATTGTGTTGCATGGAGACGCAGCTTTTGCTGGCCAAGGTATTGTAGCTGAGACTTTTGATTTTTCTGGATTAAGGGGTTATAGAACAGGGGGAACTATACACATAGTGGTAAATAATCAGATTGGCTTTACCACTAGTCCAAATTACTCACGTTCAAGTCCTTATTGCACAGATGTAGCAAAAATGGTCATGGCTCCAATAATGCATATTAATGGTGATGACCCAGAAGCTGTTGTGCACGCATCACGCATAGCTACAGAGTTTAGACAAAAGTTTGCCTGCGATGTTGTATTAGATATTATAAGTTATCGACGTTATGGTCATAACGAAGGAGATGAGCCAGCTTTTACTCAACCAGTTATGTATAAAACTATAGGATCTCACGATAGCATAAGTAAAATTTATGCATCTAAACTTGTAAATCAAGGAATTTTAACTGATCAAGAAGCTAAGGATGAAGTTAATAATCATAATATATTTCTTGAAAAAGAATTTCAAGCGGGAACAAATTATAAGCCTAATAAAGCTGACTGGTTAGAGGGCCAATGGTCAAGTTTAAGAGCAGCTCATGGAGATGACCGCAGAGGAGAGACATCTGTATCCAAAGACGATTTAAAATTAATTGGAAACGCAATCACTACAATTCCTGAAAATCTTCAAGTTAATAAAAAATTAACAAGAATAGTAGAGGCTAGAAAAAAAGCTATTGAAACTGGAGAGGGTATAGATTGGTCTACTGCTGAACATCTTGCTTTTGGCTCTTTGTTATTAGAGGGGCATCCCGTCAGATTATCAGGACAAGATAGTTGTAGAGGAACTTTTTCTCAAAGACATTCTGTGTTCATTGATCAAATGTCCGAAGAAAGGTATATACCTTTAAATAATATAACACCAGGTCAACAAAACTTTGAAGTTATTGATTCACCTTTATCGGAAGCCTCGGTTTTAGGTTTTGAGTATGGTTATTCCCTCACGGAACCAACAGCCTTGGTTATGTGGGAAGCCCAATTTGGAGATTTTGCCAATGGTGCACAGGTTATTGTTGATCAATTTATTTCAAGTGGTGAAGCTAAATGGTTAAGAATGTCTGGGCTCGTTATGCTACTTCCCCATGGCTATGAAGGTCAAGGTCCAGAACATTCATCTGCAAGATTAGAGAGATATCTTCAATTATGTGGTGAAGATAATATGCAAGTTTTAAATTGTAGTACACCAGCCAATTACTTTCATGCTTTAAGAAGACAACTTAAAAGAGATTTTAGAAAACCATTAATTATAATGACACCTAAAAGTTTGCTTAGAAATAAAATGTGTGTTTCTAATTTAACCGATATGGCAGAGAAAACTGCATTTAGAAGAGTAATAAGAGACCCAAACACAAAAATTAAGGATAAAAACATTAAAAAAGTTGTTATTTGTTCTGGAAAAGTTTTTTATAATTTGTACGAAGAAAGAGAAAAAAGAAAACTTGATGATGTAAAACTTTTAAGATTAGAACAAATTTATCCATTTCCTAGTAGAACTCTAAAGGAAATATTATCAGACACACCAAATGCTGAAGTCGCTTGGTGCCAGGAAGAACCCAAAAATATGGGAGCGTGGTTTTTTTTAGATAGAAGAATAGAGGATGTACTAAGATCATTTAATTCAAAGTCTTCACGACCAGTTTATGTGGGTCGCCCAGAGGCTGCATCTCCTGCAACTGGATCGTTATCAAGGCATAATAAAGAACAAGCTGACTTGGTAAATGAAGCTTTGGAAACGACTACAAAAAAATCTAGTAGACAAGCAGCAGAATAGATAAAATGATAGATCATAAGGACAAAAACATTAACAAAATAGCCATGCCTTCTGCTAAAAAAATCATTGAGGAAAAAAATTTAGATATTTTAGACATAGCGGGTACAGGTTTTGATGGAAGGGTGACAAAAGGTGATGTCCTTTTATACCTCAATCAAATTAAAGGCATAAAAAAACCTGAAGTAGAAAACTTAAGTAATAAAACTATTAAAAATGAACGAAAGGGTAATGGAATGGATGTTTTAGTTCCAGTTTTAGGAGAATCTGTTGTTGAAGCAACAGTTTCTAAATGGATAAAAAAACAAGGTGACTTTGTTGAAGTAGATGAGCCAATTGTTGAGTTAGAGACAGATAAAGTCACATTGGAGGTTCCGGCTGCAACTTCTGGTATTTTAGATAACCTTGCTGTATCTGAAGGTGATACTGTTGAAGTGGGTGCTTTATTGGCAATGATAGTTGCTGGAGAGAAAACAGATCAAAACTCTAAAACTTCTAAAACACAAGAACCTAAAACATCTGAAGAGCCAAAAAATATTCCTGAAAAAGTTGAAAAAACTCAAACTACCACTAACTCTGGATTTGTTGAGGAATTTGCTGATAAAAGTCTTGAGGAACGTGTGCCAATGTCTAGGTTGCGTCAAGCGATTGCTCGTAGATTAAAAGAAGCACAAAATACCGCTGCTATGTTAACAACATATAATGAAGTTGATATGTCAGCTTTAATGGAAATGAGGAAGAATTACCAAGATAGCTTTGAAAAGAAAAATGGAGTTAGGCTTGGATACATGAGCTTTTTTGTTAAAGCCTCAATTGATGCTTTGAAACAATTTCCTGCAGTTAATGCCGAGATAGATAGTAATGATATTGTTTATAAAAATTATTATAACATAGGCGTGGCAGTTGGAACCTCTCAAGGTTTGGTAGTTCCAGTTCTTAAAAATGCAGATAAAATGTCTTTCGGAGAAACTGAATTAAGTATATCTAATTTCGGTAAAAAAGCAAAAGATGGTAGTTTAGGTATAAATGACATGGCTGGAGGAACTTTTACAATTTCTAATGGTGGAGTATATGGTTCGTTAATGTCATCACCAATTTTAAACCCTCCTCAATCAGGTATTTTAGGCATGCATAAAATTCAAAATAGACCAGTAGCTATTGATAACCAAATTCAAATTCGCCCGATGATGTATCTAGCTTTATCATACGATCATCGAATTATAGATGGCAGAGAAGCAGTTTCTTTTTTAGTAAGAATTAAAGAGATTATAGAAGATCCTAGGCGTCTAGTAGTAGGTGCCTAATTTAAAGTAAAGGTTTAATATGTCTGAAAAAAATTATGATCTCGTTATTATTGGTTCTGGACCAGGTGGATACGTCGCTTCTATAGTTGCAGCCCAAAAGGGTATGAAGGTTGCTAGTATAGAAAAAAGAAAGACTTTAGGTGGAACGTGTTTAAATGTTGGCTGCATTCCATCTAAAGCAATGCTTCATGCATCTGAACAATATGAAAATTCTATTAAATTACATGGCAATCAGGAATGGGGTATAAATTGTACAGGTATAAGTTTAGACCTAAAAAAGTTATTGAAGAAAAAATCAAATATTGTTGAAGAACTCACAAAAGGAATCGATTTTCTTTATAAAAAAAATAAAGTAAGCAAATATATTGGAACAGCAAAATTAATTACACCAAATAAAATTGAAATTATTAATGATAATGACAATGAAGTAATAAATGCAAAAAATATAATAATAGCAACTGGATCGGAGCCAACCCATCTCCCTAATATAAATGTTGATGAGAAACAAATAGTAACATCAACTGGTGCATTAGATTTAAAAGAAGTTCCAAAAAAGATGATTGTAATTGGGGCAGGTGTAATTGGTCTTGAAATGGGAACTGTATGGCGAAGACTTGGATCTGAGGTTGAAGTAATAGAATATTTACCAAGAATTTTACCTGGCATGGATAACGAAATTGCTGAAAAATTTTTAAAAATTCTCCAAAAACAAGGTTTAAATTTTAAATTATCTCATTCTGTAGAATCTTCAAAAAGTATTAACGGTAAAGTTGAGTTAGTGATAAAAAATGTTGAAAATAAAAAATTAGAAAAATTAGAAGCAGACGTGGTTTTGGTTGCCGTTGGAAGGAGACCTAATACTAATGGACTGGGACTAGAAGACTTAAAGTTAGATACAGATAAATACGGGTTTATCAATGTAAATGATAAATTTGAGACTTCCGTTCCAAATATTTATGCTATTGGGGATGTAATAAAAGGTCCAATGTTAGCTCATAAAGCAGAAGAAGATGGGGTCGCTGCAGTTGAAATAATTAATGGAGAAGCAGGACATGTTGATTATAATCTTGTCCCAGGAATTATCTACACTTCACCAGAAGTTGCTGTTATAGGAAAGACAGAAGAGGAATTAAAGGCTAATGGTCTTGATTATAACAAAGGTGTATTTCCATTGTCTGCAAACAGTAGAGCGAAGGCTATAAATCACACTGACGGCATGGTTAAGATACTTTCAGACAAGTTTACGGATAAAATTTTAGGAGCTCATATGATAGGACATGAAGCTGGAACTGTAATTCATGAGTTGTCTATAGCAATGGGTTTTGGAGCATCTTCAGAAGATGTGGCGAGAATTTGTCATGGACATCCAACAGTAAACGAAGCTATAAAAGAAGCAGCATTGGCAACATTTTCAAAGCCAATACATTCTTAACTGGCCCCCATTTTACTATAAAAAACTAAGATTATTACCCCAACGATAATTAGGGCAATACCACAAAGAGCTAAAATATCTGGTATTTCATTATACTTTAACGCACCTAAAATTGTGATTGCTGAAATACCAACACCTGCCCAAATAGAGTATGTAATGGCAACAGGAATTGTTTTCATTGCAAGCATCATGAAGTAAAACGCAATACCATAACCTAAAACAACATAAGTGCTAGGTAAAAATTCTGAAAAATTATTAGTGCTTTTTAAAGAAATTGTTCCAACAACCTCTCCAATAATAGCAATTAA
>Ga0066856_10000839_pt1 | contig 11681 bp, 14 predicted proteins | sample ETNtaG_5_FD_65605 | JGI IMG/M metagenome (GOLD analysis project Ga0066856, IMG submission 65605) | Marine microbial and viral communities from oxygen minimum zone, Eastern Pacific Ocean - ETNP201406SV205 | ecosystem: Environmental > Aquatic > Marine > Oceanic | place: Pacific Ocean: Eastern...
AATGAATTGATTATTTTGTATCCATTCTAGCAGCTGCCCAAACAATGACACCTGGAAGAATTTTGTTAACAAAATCAGCTAGATTGTAAACTGTATTTACAACTACCATATCTGGCGCTGCGCCTCCACCAAAATAACCTAAAGCATAACCTAGTGGATAAATAATCCAACCAAAAGTTACAATTTTCTTTAAGCTATCATAAGCATAGTGTCCAGCAGCGTTACTTGATCCAGCATTAGCTTCAGCAGCTTCACCTGACCAAAGTTCTCTAAGGCATAGAGCCCAGAAAAGCATACCGCCAACAAAACCAGTTGTTTCATTGACCCATGAACATGCACCTGATTCGCCTAAATAACCAAAAACAAGCATTAATGTTGAAAAACCAAGAAGTCTATGAAAAACTCCTGCACTTACTTTAGTTACTGCAAGCAGAACAATATAAAGTTCAACCATCAGTAGTGGTACGGTAATTAACCAGTCAATGTATCTAATTTCAGTAACTACATCTCCACCCATTTTTCTCATATAGATGTAGTGAATAGCAGCTATGAAACATACTAAGAAAGATACAGTTAATGATGTTTTCCATTTTGGATTTACATTGTCACGCTCCATCCAAAAGAATAAAGAAGCGGCAATTAAAGCCATATTAACTACGAAGAATGTAAAACCGTCCACAGTGGCCGGTGTCATCGCATCAATTAAGTTTATAAACATGTTTTATACCTCATTATTATTAAATTGAAGGTAATATATAATTAAATTTATTTAAAACTCAAATACTTTAACAAAGAACATGAAAAAAGAATTTCAAAACATTTATGATAAAATAGCTGGTTTCATGAAAGATGCTATTATTGATTCGTCTCATTCATATAGAATATTTTCTTTAGCTTCTATCGACAATAAATCTCCAAAAGTAAGAACCGTTGTTTTAAGAGATTTCTCCATAAAAAACAACTATTTTGAGTTTCATTCTGATATACGTAGTCCAAAATTAGTAGAATTAAAAAATAATAATAATTTTTCAGCATTGTTTTATTCATCTGAAACTAAAGTTCAAATTAGATTTAATGGTAAAACAAAAATCCTTTACGATTGCTCTCAAACAGAAAAGCGTTGGGAGCAGATAACGCCTTCATCGAAAAGATGTTATATGGGACCTTACAGTCCATCAGAGTCATTAAGTGAATATCATCCAAATATTCCTGAAAGTGTTCAATTTAAGAACCCTTCCGATGAGGAGTCTTTAGATGGATACAAAAATTTTGTAATTGTTAGATGTTATTTTGATAAAATTGATTACCTAAAATTAAAATACAGTGGACATTTTAGATGTAGTTTTATGTTAAATGAAAGTGGTATTGATGCTGAATGGATAGCACCTTAAAATGAAAAGTACAATTATATTAATGGTCTTTCTTGTAATTTTTGGAACACTATTTAACTTTTTAACAATCAAGCGATACATAAGGAAAAGAAAAGATGAAAAAAATTAAATTAATCTTATTATTTTTTATAGTAATTTTTTCTATGAATTTTTGCACCAAAAATATAGATGTTATAACTATGCAGCAATTTCAAAGTAGGATTTTGAATCAAAATACTGTTGTATTAGATGTTCGAACAGAAGAGGAGTACTTTGGACCATTAGGTCATATAGATGGTGCAATTCTTATTCCCATCAATGAGCTTGAAAGTAGGATGGTAGAATTAAAAAAATTCCAAGATGAAACAATTTATGTTGTTTGTAGAAGTGGAAATAGATCAAATCTTGGCAAAGATTTACTAATTGAAAATAATTTTAAAGCAGTAAATGTTGATGGCGGTATGTTGGCCTGGAAGGCTGATAGCAATGCGAGATAAAAAAGACATTTTTTTTTACTATAAAAAATCTTTTTTAACGATAATTGTAATAATGTTTATTTTATTAATACCTTTCTTTTTATATGCGAATTAAGCAAAAATATATAATTGATTTTGCCAAGGGAATAACTTGGATACTGGTTTTAGCCTTAATATTTTGCTTTAATCAAGAACAAAACATAACGGCATGGATTTATTTCTGTTTACATGGATCTTATGGGTTAATGTGGGTTGCTAAAAGCTACATTTTTCCAGATAAAACATGGGAAAGTAAGGTTCATATTCCTTATGCTGCTTTAATTTTTATTGGTCTAATCTTGTACTGGGCACCAGCCTTTATTATTGCTTTAACAGGCCATGAAGCGTCGATACCTATTATTACTGCTGCAATTTTTATATTCTCAATTGGGGTATTTTATCATTTTGCTTCAGATATGCAAAAATATATTTTTTTAAAAAATAACTCCGGCTTAATAACTGATGGTTTTTGGAAGCAGTGTAGACATCCAAATTATTTTGGTGAACTTTTAATCTATTTAAGCTTTGTTCTTCTTGTTGTTGAGACATCTTTATGGTGGATTCCAGTATCAATTCTTATTCTATTTATTGTTGCTGTTTGGATTCCTAATATGATTAAAATTGATAAATCTCTTTCAAGATTTGAAGAACATAAATCTTACAAGGAGAAAACAGCTTTTATAGTACCCTATATCTTATAATGAAATCCAAAACAGTGATATATTATGACGGTATTTGTATTCTTTGCTCATCTGCAATGAGCACTTTAATCAAAATGGATAAAGATAATATTTTATATTTTAGTCCACTGCAGTCTAACTTTGCAAAATCAACACTTGATAACAAATATTTAGAAACGATGGGTACTGTGATAGTTAAGAATGATGAAAAGATATATACTAAATCCAATGCTGCTTTTATAATTCTTGAACAACTAAAGAATCCTTTAAGATATTTATTGTATTTAGTTCCAAGTTTTTTTACTGATTTTATTTATGACTTTGTTGCAAAAAGAAGATATAGCTGGTTTGGAAAAAAAGAAGAATGTATTTTTCCATTAAACAATCCAAAATTTTTAATTGACTGATGAAAAAAGAACAATTCTCTAGATTTTATGATATGGAAACGAGATGGTATGATGAAGATATGTTAGGTCATCTTAATCATGGAACCGCAGTAACTTATTTTGAAGATGCTAGAGTGAGACATGCACATGATATTGGACTTTCACCTTACGATAGTAATAAATTTCCATTTATTGTTGCTTCAATGTCATTCAATTTTTTAAAACAAGTCAAACACCCAAAAAAAATCAGCATAGGACTTAAAGTTTCCAGAGTCGGAGGAAAAAGTTTCGACTATGAATATGGTTTATTTGTTGAGGATGACAATGAATGTGCAATTAGTTGCCATATGACACTTGTTTGTTTTGACTTTAGAAGCCAAAAAAGTGTAAAAGTTTTTGAAGAGATAAAAAATGATTTTGGGGATAATGAATGAATATTGTAATAGAAAATGATATAAAAATAATTCGAATGGGCGATAAAGGCCCAAATCTTTTAAGCGTTGATAGAGCAAAAAAAATTATTAAAGAGCTAAACTATAACGAATGTAAGGCAGTTATTTTTCTAGGAAACGATAAAGTTTTTAGCGCTGGGTTAAATCTAAAAGATTTAACATCTGCTACAAAGCCGGATCAAGTAGCTTTAATTTTTGGTACTCTTGGAAAATTACTCCAAGCATGCAGAGATTTTCAAGGACCTGTAATCAGTATTGTAGGTGGGCATGCAATAGCTGGAGGCTGTCTTCTCGCTCTAGCTTCTGATTACCGCTATGGAATGCACGGGATGCATCGGATGGGATTGAATGAAATGGCAATTGGAATTGACTTACCATCAGATATGCTTTCAATTATTTCACATTCTATCAGTAGAGATAATTTATTTGAAGTTGCAACACAGTGCAAGATGTATACACCAGTTCAAGCTGAGAAAAAAGGATTGATAAATGAGTTAGTTGGACACCGATTTTCAGGAAAGAAAAATGCTACTTCACTTGCTTTAGAAAAAGCAAAAAAATTAGCTCAATTCTATATAAATGCTGGCGAACCATTTGTTAGGTTAAAGCAGTCGCTTATGCATGAAACTACTTTTGACTATGATATATTGATTGAAAATTGGTTCTCAGATGAGACGCAGAAAAAAGTCAAAACTGTAATGAGCTCATTAGCAAAAAAATGAATATTCTTGTCGCAGGCGGCACCGGATTTATTGGAAAAAAAATTGTTGGAACTTTATCAAGTCAAAATTATAAGGTTTTTGTTTTAACAAGAAATATAAATCATCATAAAAATTCATTTGGAAAAAATATAGAGCTAGTTGAATGGAATGCTACGAATCCTAGGCTGCTTTCAAAAATATCTGTATTAATTAAATTAAATGGAGAGAAAGTAGATCAATTGTGGACAAAAAAAACCAAAAGAAAAATTCTTTCTAGTAGAATTGAGACTACCAATCTTCTATACAAGTTCTGCAAAACAAATCAAATTATTCCAAAACAATTAATTAATGCATCAGCTGTTGGTATTTATGCTAATAATGAAGCTAAGTATGATTCTGCCGTGAACGAAGATTCGAGCCATGGAAACACATTTCTATCGGATGTATGCATTCAAAATGAAAAGGGATGTGAAATATTTAGTTCCTTCGAAAATATGAAAATGATCCAATTACGAATTGGAGTAGTACTTCAAAAAAAGATTGTATCATTACTTTCTTTGCCTTTGTTTTTTTCAATTCCAATTCCAGGAAATAAAAATCATTATTTTCCATGGGTTCACGTTGACGACATTGCTGGATTTACTTCGTTTTCTATCAAAAATAATTTAGAAGGAGTTTTCAATTTAGTTTCTCCAGATTTTGCAAATCATCAAAAATTCTTTAAGGAAATTATTAGTTATAAAAAAGGTTTACTAAGATGGGTTTTATTTATACCAAATATAATAGTAAAACTTTTTTTAAGAGATATGAGTGAAATGTTATTGTATGGCCCTAAAACAGAGCCAAAAAGGACTTTAGAGAGTGGATACAAATTCAAATTTAAATCTTTAAAAGATGCACTTTCAAGTCTCTCTTAATAAATAGCTTGGAAAATCTTCAAAATTTGGTAAATTTCAGGCTGTGAAAACAATAAAAATTCTACTAAAAGGATTAATCAATTGACTGCCAAAATTTCAAAAAAACTTTCGAACGAATTAAAGAATATTGAATCTACCGGTCCTGACGAAATGGCTGCTGCTATTGAAAAAGAGCAAGCAGAAGAAGAAAAAAGAAAACAGGCTTTAGGTAGAGCTGATGAGAGAATTAAGAGATCTAAAGTATCTAGCGGTACTATTAGTATGTATTTATCTGAAATATCTCAATACGAACCTCTAGCTCCAGAAAAAGAGGTTGAATTAGCAGTGTTAATTGCTAAGGGCGATAAAAGAGCTATGAAGGAGCTAGTAGAGGCAAATTTAAGATTTGTTGTATCTGTTGCGAAGAAATATCAAGGAAATGGTCTGTCTTTATCAGATATCATTAACGAAGGTAATTTAGGCTTAATTAAAGCTGCAAAAAGATTTGATCCTTCAAGGGGATTTAAATTTATTTCGTATGCAGTTTGGTGGATTAGACAAGCAATTCTTCAAGCATTAGCAGAACAAGGAAGATTAATAAGATTGCCTTTAAATCGTGTAGGTACGATTACAAAAATAACCAAAGCTGCTGAAAAACTTGAAGCTGAAATGGGTAGACCTCCAAAAGTTGAAGAGATTAGTCATCAACTTGATGTAAAAACTGAAGAAGTTTTTAATGCTCTACAGTATTCAAGAAGACATAGTTCATTAGATGCTCCTTTTGCTGAAGGCGAAGATAGTTCTTTAATTAATGTCATTGAAGATGAGCAGGAAAAAGATCCTGATAATAAAGTAATGGATACTTCAATGAAAGAAGAAATTGGATCTGCTTTAAGCACTTTAACAGAAAGAGAACGCTCAGTAATAGAAATGTATTTTGGAATTAATAGAGATAGATCTTTTACACTTAACGAAATTGGTGAACAATTTAGCTTAACTAGAGAGCGTGTAAGACAAATTAAAGAAAAAGCTATTAGAAGATTAGCTCATAAAACTAGAAGTGAGCCTTTGAGAGTTTATCTTGGACAGTAGTTTAAATTCTGCTTTAATTTTATTCCCAATTTTTCCAATAATCTTAATAATGCATTTACATACACTTGTTAATGCATTGCAAATTAAAAAATCAATATTAAGCAAAGAACTAGATCCCCGATGGTTGAAGTTTATGCCGGGTTGGCAAGAAATTCCTGATAATATTCAAGCTTCTAGAGAATTATATAAGAATCTTTTTCAAGCTCCGATAATTTTTTTAATCTTTTGTTTGTTTGCATATGTTTTAAATAATGTATCTATATTTAATCTAGTTTTAGCATGGATGTATGTTGTTTTGAGGATATGGCATTATTTTGTTAGAATTACAAATCCAAAACTCTCAAAAAGAAGAATTCCCTTCCAGTATTCCTTGATTGTAAGTCTTGTATTATGGATTGATTTATTCATTTTTTTGTTAAAATAATTAATAGCACAACAATTCACATAGTTGTATAATCCTTTATTATGGCTAAAAAACCAAAAATAGCAATTATTGGACGTCCAAATGTTGGTAAATCTACATTGTTTAACAAGCTTTCTGGAAAAAGAACATCTATTGTTGATCAGCTAGAAGGAGTAACTAGGGACAGGGTCTATGCAAGCGCAGAATGGTTGTCACAGGAATTTAATATTATTGATACTGGAGGGTTTGTTAGCTCCAATGAAGATATTTTTAATAAAAAAATTAAAGTACAAATTTCAGCAGCTCTAAATGAGTGTCATGGAATAATTTTTCTTGTCGATGGTAAAGATGGTTTAAATCCTAATGATAACCTTTTATCTAAATTAGTTAGAAAGTCAGGTAAAAATTTTGTGATGGGTGTTAATAAGTGCGATACTCCAGATCACAACTTTAGAAAAGACCAATTCTTTGATCTTGGTTTTGAAAATCCTTTTCCAATTTCTGCATTAAATGGAGCTGGTATAGGCGATATGTTAGATGAGCTGTTTGAGCACATTGATTTTAATTTGATTTCTAAATCTGATGACGATGAGGATTGTTCTATTTCTATCGTAGGAATGCCAAATGTTGGAAAGTCATCATTGTTGAATGCTTTGCTTCAAAGAGATCAAGCAATAGTCTCTGATATTGCAGGTACTACCAGAGATTCTTTGGATACTGTAATTAAGTGGCACGGAAAAAATATCAAAGTAGTCGACACAGCAGGCCTTAGAAAAAAGAGCAAGATTGATACGGATATAGAATTTTATAGCTCTCTAAGAGCAATGGATTCACTTCTGAGATCAGATTTAGTTTTACTTGTTGTCGATGCTGAGAAGGGGTTTACAAAACAAGAAAAGTCGATTGCTAAAGAGGTAATTAAAAAAGGAAAAAGAATGATTATCCTTGTTAATAAATGGGATTTAGCTTCAGGGACTGACATTTCGGCGGAGCTTTATAAAGAAGATATGTATGATGAATTCAAAGATTTAAGACATTACCCTATTTTATTTGTTTCTGCTTTGACAAAAAGGAGAGTATCAAATATTTTGGAAATTGCTTGGGATGTTTTTACAAAGCAAAGAGAAAAATTATCTACTAAAAAACTTAACGAATGGGTGGAAAAAGCTGTTAGAAACTATCCTCCTCCAGCTAAACTTGGTAAATCAATTAAGTTAAAATTTATTGAACAAGTTCAACAGTCTCCTCCAATTTTTGCAATATTTAGTAATTATCCAAAGCTAATATCTATACAATATTTAAGGTACTTGCATAATCAATTAAGGGATTCTTTTGATTTAAAGGGCATAACTATTAAGTTTTCTCTAAGAAAAGGCTAATGACAAAAAAACAAACTTATAGTTGGGCGTTATATGATTGGGCAAATTCTGCTTTTGCTACAACGGTAATGGCTGGTTTTTTCCCTATTTTCTTTTCTCAATATTGGTCTAATCCTGACAATTTATCTATAAGCACCTTTTACCTTGGTCTAGGCAATTCTATTGCATCATTAATTGTTGCATTGATGGCACCCATTTTAGGAGCCATAGCAGATAGAGGAAGTTTCAAGAAAAAGTTTCTTATTTTCTTTGCATTTTTAGGTATTGTAATGACTTTGAGTTTAGGGTTTGTTGCTCAAGGAATGTGGCAAGTTGCTTTATTGGTATATATTTTTTCAACCATAGGTTTTTCTGGTGCAAATATTTTTTATGATTCATTATTACCTGCAGTTTCAGATGAAAAAAGCGTTGATCAAGTATCTGCATTAGGTTTTTCATTGGGTTATCTTGGAGGAGGAATCCTCATCATTATTAATTTTTTGATGATTTCATATCCTTCAGCTTTTGGGTTAATTGATGCAGTTCAAGCAACAAAATACTCTTTTATTTCAGTCGCTGTTTGGTGGACTATATTTTCTCTACCATTAATCTTTTTTGTTGAAGAGCCAAAACATCATAGTCAAGAAGGTATTCGTGATTCAATTAAGAATGGTTTAGTTCAATTCAAAAGTACTTTTAATGATTTAAAAAAATTAAAAGTTGTTGCCACCTTTCTTCTGGCATATTGGCTTTATATTGACGGCGTTGATACAGTTGTTAGAATGGCAGCAAATTTTGCTTTTACTTTAGGTTTTGATCAATCTGCTATTATGGGAGCATTAGTATTTATTCAATTGATAGCATTTGTTGCTACTCTTGCTTACATAAAGCTGTCAAAATTTATTGGGTTAAAAAACGGCATATACTTAGGAATTTTAGGATATTTAGTGATTATTTTTGCAGGTTATTTTACAGAGACTATTACGCATTTTTATATTGTTGCTTTCTTGATTGGTTGTTTTCAGGGCGGAATACAATCTTTGAGTAGAAGTTTATATTCAAGAATTATTCCTGAAAAAAAAGCTGCTGAATTCTATGGTTTTTACAATATGCTAGGAAAATTTGCAGCAGTTTTTGGACCTATTCTAATGGGGACTGTTACTTTACTCTTGAGTAATGTTGTAGAAAATGAAATCTTAGCAGCTCGCTTTGGTTTAATGTCAATTATGATCTTATTTCTTTTGGGAGGTTATATTTTTTCAAAGGTAGATATAGCTGAAGGCGAAGCAATTGCCAAAAACCTTTAATTTCAATAGAAGAAGAACAATTTTAAAATTTTTTGAAATAAAGCGCTCACAAAGTTGCAATTTTTTATAAATTATCGACGTGAATAACATTTCAGAATATTCAGAGTTAGTTCAACCTACGCACATTAATACTGCTGGAACACTTTTTGGCGGGTATATGCTAGCATGGCTCGATCTAGCAGCAGCGAAAGCAGCATCAGAGTTTTTAGAACAGACTGATGCATGGGGAGCGGTTACTCGCGCATTGGATAAGGTTGAATTTAAAGAGCCAGTTTATCTTGGAGATTGGGTGAAATGTAAATCACAAATAATTCAAGCTGGAAATACTTCTGTCAAAGTCCAAGTTCAGGCTTTTGCACAAAGCAAAGATCACGGTAAAAGACTCGCTTGCACTGCTGACATTACTTTTGTTGCAGTAATCAAAAATGAAGCAGGAGATTTAATCAGCTTTAAACACAATCTAAGCTTATAAAGGAAATTAAAAATGGCACATATTAAAGAATTAAAATTTTTAAAAAATCATAAAGAATTGGTTGACGAAAACTATAGCATGGTTGCAGTACCTACATTTTCTGATACAATGGATAAAGATTTAGCTCAACTATTTAAATCGCAAAATAAAACCGGAAAAGTCGGTGAATTGGTGTTTGAAATAGATAATGATTCAAGAGTAGTTTATTATGGCCTTGGTAATTCTTCAGAAAAAACTCCTGAAAATTTTCGTAGAGCAGCTGGTGAAATTGTAGGATATGCCTTAAAACATAAATACAATGATATTGCTGTAGAGTGTCCTGTTTCAGATGAAGGCGAGTATTATTGTCAAGCTTTTTCAGAGGGTCTAATTTTATCAAGCTATAGGTTTTTAGACTATTTTACAGATCAAAGAGGAGATTATCATTTAAATAGCATTACTATGGTTGGAGCTTGCAATGAAGAAGCAGCAAAAAAAGGAGTAATTATTGGTAGCGCTGTTTGCGATTCTAGAGATTTAGGAAATCATCCAGGCAATGTTACTACGCCAACCAGATTAGCAGAGTTTGCTACAGAGGTTGGAAAGAAAGGTAATATGAAAGTTACTATTTTTGATAGAGAAGAATTTACAGAGATGGGAATGGGATCTTTTGCTGGCGTTGCGCAAGGCACTAATGAGCCTCCAAAATTTATTATCATGGAATATTCTGGCGGTAAAAAAAATGAAAAACCAATTATGCTTGTTGGTAAAGGTTTAACTTTTGACACTGGAGGCGTTTCTCTAAAACCAGGATTAAACATGGATCAAATGAAATTTGATATGTGTGGATCAGCTGTAGTTTTCGGAGTTATGAATGCAATTGCTGAATTAAAACCAAGCATGAATGTTGTTGCAATAGTTCCGTCAACCCATAACATGCTAGGCGGTTCTGCATATAGGCCAGGAGATATTCTTACAGCATACAATGGAAAAACAATTGAAGTATTAAACACTGATGCAGAAGGAAGATTGATTCTTGCTGATGCGCTTGCATATGCAAGCAAGCACTACGATCCAGAGTATATGCTTGATTTTGCAACCCTTACAGGTGCAGTTGTAATTACGCTTGGTCACATAGCAACAGGATTAATGAGCAATAATGAATCGTTGGTTGAAAATATTAAAGTTTCATCAGATAACACCGGCGAGCATGTGTGGCAGTTACCACTTTGGGAGGAATATTGTGACCAAGTAAAATCTGAGGTTGCTGATGTCAAAAATTTAGGATCTCCAGGTCAAGCTGGAACTATAGCTGGAGCTGCTTTTTTGAAAGCTTTTGTTGGCAAAGATATTCCATGGGCTCACTTTGACGTAGCTGGAACCTCATATCATGTTGAAAATAGAAGCTACATTCAAAAGAATAGTGCTTCAGGTCAAGTGATTAGGCTGGTCCTTGATTTGATTGGTGCTTAAATGAATAAATTATTTAAGAATGATATTTCTTTAGATCAAAAGAATCATAAATATATTCTTGAAAGTAGTCCTGATTTCAAATTTTCTAGCGTTACAGAGTTTATACACCATTTTTTTGAAAAATTTGATCAAGAAAAAGTTGCAAGAAAATTAATTAATACTCATCCAAAATATAGCGGTAAAACAGTAGTTGAGGTAATTAAAGAATGGGGTAAGGGTGCGGAGAGGGGTACAATTGTTCATAATGAATTAGAGATGTTCATTAAAGAAAATATTACTCCAAAACATCCAATGTCTGTTACTGGAGTTCAGTGGGTTAAAGAAAAACAAAAGAATCCACATAACACCTTTTATTCTGAGGTTGTAGTATATTCAAAAGAGCTAGGAATCGCAGGAACAATTGATGTCCTAGTTTATAATAGCGAGCAAGATATGTATCATTTAGTAGACTGGAAAACTAATAAGCGTATTGATAAAAAATCATTCAGAAAAAAAAGAGGTCTTCTAAGCTCATCCAAACATTTAGAGGATTGTAATTTTATACATTATTCTCTACAGCTTACATTTTATAGATATATATTAGAACGTTTTTATGGA
>Ga0066856_10000840_pt1 | contig 11673 bp, 7 predicted proteins | sample ETNtaG_5_FD_65605 | JGI IMG/M metagenome (GOLD analysis project Ga0066856, IMG submission 65605) | Marine microbial and viral communities from oxygen minimum zone, Eastern Pacific Ocean - ETNP201406SV205 | ecosystem: Environmental > Aquatic > Marine > Oceanic | place: Pacific Ocean: Eastern...
GCAAAGGGTTGTTTGATACAAGTTGAAGGAGGCCCGGATATGACGCTGTCTCACCTTAACCAATTAAGCGAATCATTAGTCAGTTCTTTACACCCCGATTGTCAGGTGATTTTAGGTGCACGTGCAAGTGATGAAATGGTAGGTAGGTTGCGATTAGTTGCTGTGGTTAGTGGCCTTTCTTAATGGCCAAACAATGAATTTTCCAAGTATATTCATGCGCGAACTCGTTAAGCATCGCGACCTAGTCACAGTCACATGGCTCGGCAGAGCAAAGCCAACCGTGGCAAATTTCGTTGGTTGGGTTTACGGATAAATCAGAGCCATTTATCTCGTAATTCTGCAACAGCAATAATACAACAAATATTGGCTGACATTAATTTCAGAATCTACGATTGCGTAGGTGTTGATTCCCATACATTAGTTATCATTCAGGTGAATCTAAATGACATAGAGTTGGCTAGGGAAAAATTCGGATTAGACTCTGAAATTGAAAGTCTGACCACTTCTGGAAAGATTAGGTTGGTCAGAGATCGAATGGGGCTTTCGAGACCTGTTAGAAAGTAATGGAAAAAGCCCCTACATCTTGAATTTGATGCTTTGAAGTTGCAGAAAATGCCTTCAACTCACCTGTGTTTGAAAGGCCAACAACGTTCACTATTTTTTCATCGTATTGGGCGGTCACTCCTCTTGATAGGATTTCACTCAATTTAATCCAAGATTTTTGTTGCCATAGTGTATTCCCAGAACTTTCTATTGGTGGCGAAGAATCCAATATTGAGGCGATTGAAGCATCGATAATTTGGAACATATCCTCCGCACTGATATCACCGAAATAATCCTCCCAACCTGCGTAAGAAACCCCTTCTATCTCTCGCGCATCCTTGTTCAATCCGACACCAATTCTAATCCTTTCATCGGAGGTGCTCGATTCAAGAAGAACCCCGCCGCACTTTTTTTGTTGAAAAATCAAATCATTTGGCCATTTCAATTGTATACCTAATGCTTCGCTAATAGAAGCTCCAATCGACACTTGTAATAGGCCGGGAGTCCACCGATTAATTTCATCTAGTCCAATACTCCAAGATGCGGTCATATCCCCTTGTTTTGAATGCCAATTAGTGCCCCTTCTGCCCCTCCCCTCAATCTGTTCTTCAGAGCGGATTCTTTGCCAGCCGACTTTTGGTAATTTCCTTGCCTCATCCATGGTGGAGTTCGTCATCTCTATGTGTTCTGGTACGGAACCAAACCCAGGCCGCCAGAAAGCTACGACTTCTAAGGTGTCATCACCTACCCTTTCGGTCGCCAGAGTCCGTCGAGCCCAACCATTTTTCGTCCAACTTAATGGAGAGTTGTTTGGGTTTGAATCCGAACTCATTAGAAGTACAAATATTGTATCCTTTTTACTCATATCATTTGCAATATGAAGTAATTTTTCCGACCAACCTAAGTTTGCCTCATCAGTCATAGCGGCCTCTTCCATCGGGCCAAGCATGTTTTCTAAATCTGGAGTTAAGTAAGGAAGGTTCCATACTACCAGATCTGCATCTTTAGGCAACTTCCAATTTTCGTCCCCTACTCCGCCCTCCTCTACAGTAACGCAATCATCTACTCCCGAAACTTCCGAATTTCCTATTGTTGCCACAACTGCTAAGGGATTTACATCAAAGGCTGTTACATTCCAGCCACCTAGGGCCATTGCGATTGAAATGGCTCCAGAGCCACAACCTATTTCCACTAGGTGTCCAGTTTGCATCTTTATGCAATTTAGACCTTTAAGAAAGAGTTCAGTATCTCTTCTAGGTGGGTAAACAGTGGGTGGGACCGTCAACTTGATTGAGTCACCTCCCTTAATCTTGAAAGTATGGACTCTAGATGCAGTTGAAGAGGAATACTCTACCTCTCTCAATATTTCATCAGAACCCATTATTTCACCTAAATTTCGAAAACCTTTATCCATGGGAGTCGATACTCAACTTCGCTCTCTCGGGCTCCTAGAGGGCGAACGGCCCTGCCCTGCCTATGCTATGCATAGACCGTCACTTTCTTAAACACCCCTTCGGTCGCCCGGTAGCCCAGCATTAGCCATGGGCCTGTAGCTTAGTCAGGTAGAGCGCCGGGCTTTTAACCCGGTGGCCGGGGGTTCAAATCCCTCCAGGCCCGCCTGACCGAGCCTCAGGCCCACGGTTACCTGGGTTTCGAGGCGACGCAAATGGCAGTAAAGAGTTCGACAAAAAAGCGTCTAATCGAGTTGGGCATCGATGCAGAACATGCGCATAAACTCGCTGACGACGCAAACATGGATGCAATCAAGAGAATGACGGTTGAGGAAGTGTCTGAAAAGACTGGAGTCGCGATGAGTGACGCTACCCTCGAGAACATAATGACGATTATCAGAGAGCACAATACCTCTCGCCGACGCAGTCGCTCGGGCCGAATCACAATTTCAAGAAAAGCTCTGGAAATGATGGACATACCACAAGGCGACGACCGTTTTAATGTGCTAAACCACATCCTAGTTCCACACCATGAGTTGGTCTCCGAAGAAGACGAATCAGCTGTTTTGTCTCAGTGGAGTCTAGAGGTTCTCGACAATGAAGGAGGCGTTAGGCTTGCAAAGGAGCTATTGCCTAAGATTCTAATCACCGATCCTGCTGTTCAAGCCATCAAAGAAAAGGTAGAGTCTGAGAATGAGGACTTACCAGCAGGGTGGCTTGCAAATAGAGTAGTCCGGGTGGTTCGATATAGCCGAGTTGCTGGTTCCAGTATAGCGTTCAGACTAATTGTGGAGAGTGCTTGAGGGGTTGATATTATGAAGGAAATCGTAGAGAGTTATTTTCAACAAAGAAGCCTAGTTAATCATCAATTAGCGTCCTACAATGACTGCATCCCATCCACAGATGGTAAAGTAAGCCGAATGGAAAAAATCGTCCGTAATATTAGAATTGGAACAGATGACCTAATTGAAGACGATGATGGTGGAATCATCAAACTCGACGTTCTAGACAAGGAGATTGTTATCCGGATGAAGAATATTCATCTCGGCCGTCCTACAATTAAAGAGGCAAATGGAGCAGAGCACCCAGCAACTCCATTAGAGTGCAGACTTCGAAAACTAACATATTTCTCACCAGTACACTTAGACTTCCAGATTATCCATGACGACAAACCAACACCAGATGTGGAAGAAAGGGTCCACATAGGAAATCTTCCAATCATGGTTCGTTCGGCTCAATGTAATGTACACGCTAACCATATATCTCACCTATGTGCCGATGACGATAGGAAATTATCCCCTCACACTTCGACAGAAGATGCTGACAGACTAACCGAGTTACTTCGCCGAGCAGGAGAAGATCCTGTAGATCCTGGTGGCTACTTCATCATTAACGGAACAGAGCGAGTGTTAATCTCAATGGAAGACCTAGCACCAAACCGCGTGACTGTAGAAAAGAACAAGAAATATGCTCACGAAACCGAGGTTGCCAAGATATTCTCCCAAAAGGACGGAGTTAGAAAGCCGTTGAATATCGAAAAGCGCCGTGACGGGATGCTGATGGTTAAGATCCCAAGTGCGGGAACAACTCCTATCCCTGTTGTATTGCTAATGCGTTCACTTGGTATGGAGAATGATAAGGAGATTTTTACAGCAATAGCAGGTCCTGCTGAAGCAATGAAATATACCGTCGCCAATCTAAACGAGACCAAAGACAACGAAGAGTACAACGTCGAGAACACTGAAGAAGCACTACAGTGGCTAGAGAAGAAATTCGCCGCAGGTCAACAAAAGGAATACAGAGAGTCTAGGATTCAGAATTTATTAGACAAGGAACTCCTGCCTCACCTTGGTGCTGGTCCAGAACACCGAGAAAAGAAAGCCATATTCCTCGGTCGAATAGTCCGCCAAGTACTTGAGATGGCGATTACAGACCAAGATCCTAACGACAAGGACCACTATGCTAACAAGAGAGTTAGATTAGCCGGTGACTTAGTTGAGGATTTATTCCGAGTAAGTATGCAACAACTTGCACGTGACCTAAAGTACCAACTAGAGCGTCATCACAATAGAAAGCGTGAGCTGCGCATTAATGCCTGCTTGCGACCAGACGTTCTAACTCAGAAAATTATGCACGCTTTAGCGACTGGAAATTGGGTTGGTGGACGCAGTGGTGTCAGCCAACTTCTAGACAGAACAACCTATCTAGCTGCTTTGTCTCACATGCGCAGAGTCACAAGTCCTTTAGTTCGCAGTCAACCACACTTCGAAGCTCGAGACCTACACCCTACTCAATGGGGGAGGCTTTGTCCAAACGAAACTCCCGAAGGCCAAAACTGTGGTTTAGTAAAGAATGCAGCACAAATGATAGACGTCTCTGAGGAGGTTCACGAAAATGAAGTCAAGCAACTTCTGAGTGAAGCAGGCGTGGATTCTTCTCCAGCGGGATGGGCAGAAGGATTCCGTGTTCACGTCAATGGAGATATTTTTGGATTGCACAAAAATGCAACAAGATTAGTCAATCAATTCAAGGCTCGAAGACGCCAAGGCCGAATCCGACCTGAGGTAAGCATACGCTATGATGGTGCCAACAGGGATATTTTCATCAATACCGATAGAGGTCGAATACTAAGGCCATTATTGGTCATAGAAGATGGGGATTTGGTACTATCCAAAGATCACATGGACTTAATTAAATCCGGAGAATGGACTTTTTCCGATTTAGTGTCAAATGGTGTTGTTGAATGGATTGACGCAGAAGAAGAGGAAGACCTACTTATCGCCCCTCGTCCATTTGATCTACCACCCGTTTCTCCCAAGCATGGTCGTCCAATAAATCCGGCTTCTGTAGACTGGGTAAACCTAGGGAAATCTCAGATAAAGTCGGCAAAGTTGCGAGTAGAAGTCAAGATGCCCAATGGTGATTCAGAGATAGAAAATTTCAGTGTGCCTCTCAACTATTATCAAGAGGATCTCGAGGCAATTATAAGGAAACAAAAGAGGCAGAATACTGTTCTCGCATATACTCATGTTGAGATAGATCCACAACTAATTCTAGGGGTGTGCGCATCACTCGTACCTTATCCGGAGCATAATTCTACACCTAGAGTCACCGGCGGTACCGCAATGGTCAAGCAAAGTCTTGGTCTTCCAAGTGCTAACTATAGACTAAGGCCAGACACTCGTATGCACGTAATGCATTACCCACAGCAATCGATTGTTGGCACCCGTTCAATGAAGACTACCAATTTCGCCCAGAGGCCAGGTGGCCAAAATTTCGTAGTGGCTATATTGAGTCATCACGGATACAACATGCAAGACGCCGTTGTAATTAACCGAGCCGCAGTTGAGAGGTCACTAGGCCGTTCGTCTTTCATTCGAACATACAATGCTGAGAACAAACAGTTCCCAGGTGGACAGAAAGAACAAATTGAGATCCCTGGGACGGGCCTTGATGAAGTCAAAGGTCTGAAATCATGGGAGAGCTATGTCCATCTCGAAAGAGACGGACTACCTACACCAGAAACTCACTTGTCAAGTGTTGGAGCAGAGGCTGGAGTATTGGTAGGGAAGACAAGCCCTCCAAGATTCCTTGAAGAATCTCACGGGCATTTCTTGCAAGCCCAGGAGCGCCGAGAGTCATCAATGATGGTTCGCAATGGCGAATCAGGATGGGTAGACAACGTGTACGTAACCGAGTCTCTAGATTCCGGTTTGCTTTGTCGAATTCAATTGAGAACAGAAAAGATACCAGAACTTGGTGATAAGTTTGCAAGTCGACACGGTCAGAAGGGCATAATCGGCCGACTTGTAGATGAGAAGGATATGCCTTTCACCGTTGATGGAATCGTTCCTGACCTAATCATTAACCCGCACGCGATTCCATCCAGAATGACCGTAGCTCACGTTTTGGAAATGATTGGAGGAAAGGTCGGATCGATGGAGGGACGTCAAATCGACGGCACTGCATTTGGTGGGGAGAAGGAAGATTCTCTTCGCTCAGGACTGCTTCGAAATGGATTTGCTCATACAGGCCGTGAGCCTATGATGAGTGGAGAAACTGGAGAAGCATTCGAAGCTGAGATATTCACTGGAGTGATTTTCTATCAGAGGCTACACCACCTAGTTAGCAGCAAGTTGCATGCTCGCAGTCGTGGTCGTGTACAGATTCTAACTCGCCAACCAACGGAAGGCCGTGCCCGACAAGGTGGTCTGAGGTTTGGAGAAATGGAAAGAGACTGTTTGATTGCACACGGTGCATCAATGGTAATCAAGGATAGGTTGCTTGATGAATCAGATGGTTGGCCACTTATGGTTTGTAACAACAGTGGCTGTGGACATATTGCATATTACGATTGGAAGAGGAGGACGCCTGTCTGCCCTGTTTGTGGTGATCGAGCAGACGTACATTCAGTACAAACCTCCTATGCTTTCAAGTTACTTCTGGACGAAATGAAGAGTCTTGGAGTGGCTATGCGCCTTGAATTGGAGGACCGAAGATGAGTGCCCGCGGAGTAGCAAAAATCCCAAAGAGGATAGATTCGATTAAGTTCAGCCTAATGGATCCAAACGAGATCCGAAAAATGTCTGCTGTGGAGGTCAAGACGGCTGATACATACAAGGATGATGGACACGCATTCAAGCAGGGTCTCATGGATCCTAAAATGGGAGTTATTGACCCAGGTATTCGCTGTGAGACATGTGGGAACAAGCACGACGAGTGCCCAAGTCACTTTGGTCACATTGCTCTGGAACTACCCGTTATACACATTGGATTCGCTCCTCTTATCAAGACGTCTCTGAAGTGTACTTGTAATGAATGTAGCCATATTCTATTGCACAGTGCAACAGACACTCACCCTCTAGATCCAGAAAAGTCGGAACAAGATTACTACCGCGACCGTGTTAACGATGTAATGCAAAAACATGGCGTGGGTTCGACTGAATTCAAGAAAATAATCAAGGAAATAGAGAAGGAATGTTCCAGTGCCAAGCGTGCAATTTGCATGCACTGTGGGTCAGAGCAAGGTAAGATTCTACTTGACAAGCCTTCTACTTTCAAGGAGAAGAAAGCCGATAAGGGAGAACACAAGCTCAATGCAAGAGATATTCGTGAATGGCTAGAAAAGATTCCTGACCAACACCTAATTTTCCTTGGAATGGATAGTAATTCCAGTAGACCAGAGTGGTCGATAATGAAGGTTCTTCCAGTGCCTCCGATTACAGTCCGACCCTCTATCACATTAGATAGCGGTGATCGCTCAGAAGACGACCTTACTCACAAAATGGTCGACGTTCTCAGAATCAACCAACGTCTTCGAGAAAACCGTGACGCAGGAGCGCCTCAACTGATTGTAGAAGATCTTTGGGAGTTGTTGCAATATCACATCACGACATATTTCGATAATCAGACAAGTGGTATTCCCCCAGCAAGACACCGTTCAGGAAGGCCTCTAAAGACTCTTTCACAACGTCTGAAGGGGAAGGAAGGAAGATTCCGAAGCAACCTCTCAGGAAAGCGAGTTAACTTCTGTGCCCGAACAGTAATCAGCCCAGATCCTAATCTTGGAATCAACGAGGTAGGAGTTCCAGTTCGGACCGCGAAAGAATTGACTGTTCCAATCCGAGCAACAAGCAGGAACCGAGAACAATTACGGAGAATGATTCTTCGTGGTCCAGATGTCCACCCTGGTGTTAACTATATTATTCGCGGAGACACTTTCCGAGTCAGAATTACGGATAGAACCAAGTACATCTGGGCCGGATTCCGCTGTTTGAATCCAGATTGTCACTGTGGAAGCGACGAAGAGCCTTATGCTGGATATCGACCGGACCTCAACACAGTACTCCCTGCGCCTAACTTCCTTCCAGGTCTTGAACTGATGAAGCAAATGCGAAGGAACGAATTAGGAGACCTTGAGGATGTTTGGTCAGTAGATCTAGATAATACAATTTCCAACCTTCGAGGTGAGGATGAAAACGGTCGACCACTAGCGGAAGATGACCCTCGAGCTATCATTCACAATCGATGGGTATGGGAAAAGAACCACCCTGACGAATACTTGCCAGATCATCTTGAAGTAAACTGCCCCCACTGTGGTAGCCCCTCTGTGGAAGATGAATATGGTGAAGTTTACCGAACTGAAGTGGAAGACCGCCTGTCTAATTACGACAGGGATGGAAATCCTCGCCCTGGTGTTATCGTCGAGAGGCATCTTATCGATGGTGATGTTGCAATCTTCAACCGCCAGCCCTCACTCCACAGGATGTCTATGTTAGTTCACGAAGTTCGAGTCATGCAAGGAAAGACCTTCCGCTTCAATCTAGCCGATTGTACACCTTACAATGCTGATTTCGATGGAGATGAAATGAACCTCCACGTAATTCAATCTGAAGAGGCAAGAGCCGAAGCAAAGATTCTGATGCGAGTCCAGGAACATATCATTACACCAAGATACGGAGGTGCTGTAATCGGAGGTATTCATGACCACATTTCGGGAGCTTATCTTCTAACTCATGGTGAGAGAGTAATACCAAAGCAATTGGCTATGGAAGTCATGGGTTCTGTTGGCTGGGATGGCCATATGCCTGAAGAAGTTACTAGAAAGGATGGTGTTGTTGGGTACAGAGGTGCAGATCTCCTCAGTCTAATTGTCCCTGCAGGATTCAAACTGAACTACACTAGCAGAAGTGGAGACGAAGTCAATGTCACTTCAAAGGGTCTTGTAAGCGGTACTATTGACAAGCGTGGCATTGGAGCTGAAGACGGTAGGTTACTGGACGCGGTAGTTCAAACTCATGGCACAGATAAAGGGGCCGAATTCCTAAACCGAATGACAAAGATGACAATCGCAATTTGTACTTCCCTTGGATTCACCACCGGAATCGATGACGAAGACTTACCACTCGCGGCAATTAAGGAAATCTCCGAAATCAACGTCCGTGCTAGCGACGAAGTAGATGCTGAATTAGCAAAGTTTGGTAAAAATGGACGCGGATATGAGACACGACCAGGAAGAACTCCAATTGAGACACTTGAAGAGAACATCTTACAGATTCTAGATTCTGCTAAGGCTGAATCTGGTAATGTAGCAAAGTCCTACCTCGGTGAAGATAACTCTGCGGTAATTATGGCAACTTCCGGTGCTCGTGGTTCTATGGACAACTTAGCAATGATGGCTGGTTCCATTGGTCAACCAAAGGTTCGTGGAAAACGACTAGAACGAGGATACCAAGATAGAGTACTATCACACTTCCCTCGTGGTGTAAAAGGCGCCGAAGAAAAGGGATTCGTTTCTTCTTCATTCAAGCAAGGCCTTCAACCAACAGAATTCTTCATGTTATCGGTATCAGGCCGAGAATCTTTGGTTGATACCGCGGTTCGTACATCCAAGTCAGGATATATGCAGCGACGCCTAATCAATGCTATGGACGATCTTAAGGTCTCCGAAGACGAAAATGGTTCAGTACGAAATACTGCTGACAGAATCATCCAATTCGAATATGGTGAAGATGGTATCGACCCAGCAAGAAGTAGAAAGGGACTTCCATTTGACATCACCAAGGTCCTCGATGATGCTCTCGGAGGTGATGAGTGATGGTAGTCAAGAGTGCAACCAAGAAGAAACTCATGGATCTCGGAATCGCCGAAGAATATGCGCACCGTCTTGCCGATGATCGCAAATGGGATGATGTTAAGGTATTGGCTGCTGGAGAGATTGCACAAATTTGTGCAACCGATTCTGGTATGGCACAGAAAATTTCTGAGGTAATTCAAGGCTCAACAAAGGCAGCTCAGAAGGTGCAAGCGGCAGAGAAGACATTGATCCGACGCCGTGTTTCTACGCGACGCAGAAAGAAGAGTGTTCTTCCATTGCAAGAATATGATTCGGAGGATAAGATGCGCCAAATTCACCGTGATTTGGATATTGAGAACCCGATGTTTTCGAGCCTTTCAGATGCGGCAGAAAAGGAAAACATCCGAATTACACCTAAAACAATCAACGATTTAGTCAACGGATTACTCTCAAGGGGTAAGAAGAAATTGACCGCACCCGAGGCTCGTAAGGTAGTAACTAGTGCTGCTGCGGAAATGAAGATGTCACGTGTGGATCCACACGAGGCAGTTGGAATTACCACCGCTCAATCGATCGGAGAACCAGGGACTCAGATGACTATGCGTACCTTTCACTATGCGGGTGTCGCTACAGTAAACGTGACACAAGGTCTCCCTCGTGTTATAGAGATCGTAGATGCAAGAAAGGTCCCTAAAACCCCTACAATGCTTGTTTACCTTAATGAGAATGACTCGAAAAATAAGCCACTTCGCACCAATGAGAAGAAAGTCCAAGCAATCGCCGCCGCAATAGAAACAACAACAACTCGCGACATTGCTTCTATCGATGTCGATGTTGCCCAAAGGCACCTTAATCTTGAGTTGAACACTTCGAACCTACGATTGAAGAAAATGTCTGGTGCAGAGGTCAGAGACAAGTTGCAGAAAGCTCTTCGACTTTACATTCAGGCTGATAATGAAGATAAGCCTAAGGTTCTGAAAATAATCCCTGGTGTGGCAAAAGAAGATGATTTATCCACATTAGCCAATGATCCACCAACTTACACCGCTCTATTGCAATTAGAGGACAAGGTCAAGAAACTCAGGCTAAAGGGTCTCCCTGATATTGTCAGAGCAAATGTTCAAGGTCCAAACAAGGATACTGGTGAGTATTACATCGCTACTATTGGTTCAAACTTATCCAAGGTCAGTTTGTTTGATGGTGTAGATCGGGGCCGAACCTACACAAATAACATCAATGAGATATATGGATATCTTGGGGTTGAAGCTGCAAGACAAGCTATCGTTAATGAGATGAAAGATACTCTTGAGGGAGCAGGTCTGGATGTCGACACTAGACACTTGATTACTGTGGCAGATGTAATGACAAGTGAAGGAGCAGTTAGGGCAATAGGACGTCATGGTGTTAGTGGAACCAAGCACAGCATACTAGCTAGGTCCGCCTTCGAGGTATCCGTAAATCACCTATTACGAGCGGGTATTATTGGGGAGAGAGACCATCTTCGTGGTGTTACAGAGAATATCATCGTTGGTCAACCAGTGGCCCTAGGTACAGGTAGTGTTGAATTGTACTACATACCAGAAGAGGCAGACGCGTGATGGAGGAATTCTAATGGATCTAGCAAGACAATTGAAACAAGGAATTAGCACAGGAAACGTACTATTCGGTCAGCGCCAAACAATAAGTGCCTGCAATAAAGGAGACGCTAGATTGGTATTGGTAGCTGCAAACTGCCCAGAGAATTACATTTCCAGTTTGACAACGAGCCATCCTGATATTCCTGTTCATCAAGTTACGATGGTTAACAGACAGTTAGGTGCTGCTTGCGCCAAACCCTTCCCCGTCAGTGCATTGTGTGTCATAGACCCGGGTCAATCAGACCTTCTAACGCTCAGTACAAACCTATGATGGCGATTGAAAATAACCCTCAATTTGGCTGTTGATTCACACATTGTAGGGATTCCCTTCAAGGTATATACAACCACCAGAAGTCATGGATGATACTGTCGGGGATTTACTCTATCTTCGAGGTGTTAGGTTAACACAGGCAGTTAATGTAGTCGAAATAGTGGGATTTCGATGCCTTGGTGTGGCGGAAAAAAT
>Ga0066856_10000841_pt1 | contig 11671 bp, 10 predicted proteins | sample ETNtaG_5_FD_65605 | JGI IMG/M metagenome (GOLD analysis project Ga0066856, IMG submission 65605) | Marine microbial and viral communities from oxygen minimum zone, Eastern Pacific Ocean - ETNP201406SV205 | ecosystem: Environmental > Aquatic > Marine > Oceanic | place: Pacific Ocean: Eastern...
TTTGTCGTTGCATTGGTGGTTTAATCCACAAGACCCATGAATTCACCCATTGCTTCCCAAGCACCGGGGTTGATGAGGAAAGCCATCAATGACATTTGAGCCCACATTCGATTCTCAGCCTGATCAAAGACGATGCTTTTCTCGTGGTCCATGACCCAGTCGGTTACTTCTTCACCACGGTGAGCAGGGAGGCAATGCATAAATGACCAATTTTTGGCCATGTGCCCGACCATTTCTTCATTGACTTGATACCCCTCGAACGATTTGATTTTATCCGTCATGTGTTCTTCGCCCATTGAGATGAACACATCGGTGTAAACAACTTGGGCACCGCTCACCGCTTCTACCGGATCGGTTGTGTGAGTAACGGAACTTCCATTCGCTTCTGCAAGAGCTTTTGTGCGCTCAACAACATCATCATGAGGCTCATATCCCTCAGGGCATGCATAATGGATGTCAATTCCCAAAATTGCACAAGCCAACATCAAATCATGAAGTACATTGTTTCCATCTCCAACCCAAGCGACCTTGAGTCCCTCCAAGTCATCGTAATGTTCCAAAACAGTCATCAAATCCGCTGCTGCTTGGCAAGGATGGTGTTTGTAAGAGAGTGCATTAATGACCGGAACCGAGGCATGCTTTGCAAGTTCTTCTACATCTTCATGTCCAAAACATCGGTAGGTGATGCCTCCAAGGAAACGGGACAAGACCTGTGATGTATCACCTATGGTCTCTGAAGTTCCCAACTGAATGTCATTCTTGAGCAGTGTCAATGCACTGCCTCCGAGCCGTTGGATTCCGACCTCAAAAGAAACACGGGTCCGGGTTGAAGGTTTTTCGTAAATAGAGCCAATGGCGAGCATGTCAAGGGGGAGAAAGTTTTGTGCCACATCGTCGCCTTGTTTCCATTGACGCTTGAATTCAATCGCCCATTTTAGAATCGCTTCGAAATCTTCTGCAACATCATCAATCGCCAGCAAGTGTTGAGTCATGCTCCTTCCAGTGCAAGGAGGCTTCTAAGCGTTATGCGCTCAATTCTTCTCGTGTTCAATGTCAGCAGCAAAGCCATCTCGGGCATCACTCATTCCACCAAATAGGGCTTGAGCAAAGGTCAGAATATCTGCCATTCCTTCTTCAAGTTCTGAGGAGAGAGGAGTCAGACCAGGTGCTTGTGAAAATTCCTGCATCATTCGTAATTGATTGATTGCAAATTCAGTTCTTTGGCCACCCGCTTCATCATAAAGAGCCAGTTCCAAAATCTCAAGACGTTCTGACCACTCAAGGATTTGTTCCAATTGCTCCGGTTCAAGCAGGTCTGCCTTTGAGAGGAAATTCTTGGTCGGTAGGCCAAGACGGAATTCAACAATTGATGAAAGAAGCATTTGAGAAACAAACCCTGAAGGTGAACGGGAAAGCATTGGGTCAAACAAATAGATAATCGCTGATTGTTCCCGTCCAAGCGTCTCAATCAAATGATTGCTCGCTTCCCGGAAAGCAAAAAGTTCGACTTGCCCCGGAGTATCAACAATCATCATCTCACCTGAAAGAGAGTGGAGTTGGTCTGCGACATCTCCTGCTTGAGCAGCTAAGAGGTCCGCTGCAAGAATTTGAGCGCCATTGGGACCAAGGTCGTATTCTGCCATGACTTCTGTTAACGAAATCAAATCGCGAACATCAAATTCTGCATCATAGTGCACTCGCTCCGCACCAGGATCAAGATTTACGGCAATCGCTTCCGTTTCAAGAAAACGTGACCAACGTTGAAACGAAGTTACCAATGAAGATTTTCCTGCGCCTGCCGTACCAACGACAAATAGTACTGGGGGTGAGCCACTGTCCATACCGACCATGAACAACCCTCCGTCCTACCCTACATCAACCCCTCGCTAAATAATTGAGAAAAATGGCCTCAAAATGTATTATTCAAACACGATGTTGGAGAATGGTTATGTGCTCGGCGTGCGTCCCAACCTTTGTCGCACGCTGTGCGAAGCGGAGGAATTGAAGATGACCGATGAGAAACCACCTATGCCACCAGGAATGCCACCTATGCCACCTATGCCGCCTATGCCGCCTGGAGAAGCACCTCCGGCTCCACCCGGTATGCCACCTATGCCACCCATGCCAGACGCCCCACCGGCTCCTCCGGAAATGCCGCCAATGCCTCCAATGCTAGACGCACCTCCGGCCCCACCCGGCATGCCGCCAATGCCTCCAATGCCAGACGCACCTCCGGCCCCACCGGAAATGCCACCGATGCCTCCAATGCCTGATGCACCTCCGGCTCCTCCGGAAATGCCTCCAATGCCTGATGCACCTGCAGCCGACCCACTCATGGACCCGCTCGCTGCACCTCCGGCTCCACCTGCAGACATGTTACTCGACCCGCTTGCTCCGGCTCCATCACAAGAAGAACTTGAACAACCTCCAGTCCCGGACCTTGCACCATCAGACCTTACTGGAGAGCAAGCAGGAGCTACCATTCGAAGCCGTGCTGAAGTTGAAACTGTACCTGGTGACAAACTTGAAGGAACGCTTCATGAAATTGAAACCACGACACTCAATTCAGATGGTCAAATTATCAAGCAAACCGTCAAGGGTACCTTGACGGTTAACAATCCATCTGCTGAAGACCGAATCTACGACATTGACGTCATGCTTGACAACATCGATTCCACTGATATCGGTGGAGAACATGTCTCAGTTGATGAACTTGAACCGACAAAGAATCACAAGATGTCGTACAAAGTTAATGGAAAACAAATGATGACCCTTAGAGAACGCCTTGACACCAACCCATCTCGGTCGCAAGAGCGCTCCCTATCCGTCGCTATGAACGAAGATCCTGGTGAAATTTCATTGGAACTTGAGGTTGAAAACATGTCCGGAGTTGAACTCCAAGACGTGGTGGTAACCCGCCCAATTCCAGATGTCATGCACTTTGCAATGACCGGTGGCGCAGAGTTTGATAATGGAATCGTAACATGGAATGTTGGTCGACTCAATGCTGGTGAAAAGCAAGTTATCTCTATGGAAGGTACCATTGAGGTTTCCACAACAAAAGCCATCAAAGCAGGCCAAGCAAGCGCAACGTATCGAGCAGATTCAACTCTATCGAACATGATGTTCCGTGAACTTGATGCCTTCTGCCGTGGATTTACTTACATGCGTGTTCGTGAAGACGAGCGCCCTGACAATTGGAAGTGCCAAGCAATTTTCGAGAACCGTTCCTCCTTCGCCGTTGATTTGGTGAAACTCCAAGTTCGCATGAAAGGAAGCGATGAGTTGTTGTTCGACATTCATGATGTCGACGAAGATGTTCACCCTTACGGAAAGTGGGAATCTGAAGAACGTGTTGTCATGGCTCAATCCGAACCTGACTTCACATACGAATTGTCCTATTCAGTTCTACCAAGAGCCATCCAAAGTACAGAAGGTTCCATGAAACTTGAAGAAAAGAAACTCCAAGTTTTGGAAGCGGACATCACAAAAACCTACTCAACAAGTGGTCTACGTTCATACAGAGCACAAAAGATTCAGTCGGTTATGACCCTTGAGAACAAGGGATCCTCGGTCATCAACCTCATGCGTATTACCGATGACATACCCGGAGTATTTGATGCACCAACTCAAGAACAACTGACCATTAAACTTGATGGAAAGGCAATTGATGATGAACAATTCAAGGCCGAATTGGTTGAAGGCGTGACCATTGAGAAAGAACACAAATCCCCAGATGGCTTGGGCCACACCATGACACTCACCGTCGGGACACGTGGACCTCTTGGCCTCAAACCAGGAAAGAAAATTGAGATCTCATATCCTCTCAATGCCCCCGACCCAAGCCCGAACAACACCCGTGTTGACGCTCCTGCTCGAATTGAATTCAGCGCTGAGCGATTTGGACCAATTTGTACCCGTGAACCTTCGGAAACACCAACGATCAAGGTCATCCACAACCGTCGCAATTTCAGCGCCGGAAAGCAAGCAATACCACTTGGAGGAAAAGGTCGTTACGAAGTTCTCATTCTCTTTGAGAACAACGGAGATACTGCACTAAGTGACCTCTACATCAACGATGTTTTACCAGCTCAATTTGAGATCAAAGATTGGTCGATGAAGGGAGCAGATGGAAAGCGTGATGACGTCAAGATGACTTCTGAAGAAGGTGAAGGTGGACTGCATATTGTATGGCATGTTCCAATGGTTGACAAAGGCGAACGCTTGGAAGTCTCATTCGACATCAAGGGAAGCGGAGAAGTTGATGCAGAAGCCCTCAACCGATTCCATGGAGTTCACTTTGGTGATGAAATTGAAACCGATGAACTCCCTGAAGTTGAAGTCGCTGAAGAAGAAGATTCCGAAGAAACTGATGAAGAGGTTGTTGAAGAAAGCACCGAGGAAGAGGCAGCTACCGAAGAATCAGCCGTAGAAGAAGCCGAATCCGCAGAACCAGAAGCAGATGATGCTGAAGACGCTGTGGAAGAATCCAAGGAAAATGAATCTAAGATGAACTGGAGAGAAGATGTTCTCCTACGAGTCATGGAGGCTGCCGGAATTTCAGACCGTGATGCATTCATTGAATTCGCTGCCGATTACGACAGTGACGACAACGGTTACCTCAAGAAGGGAGAATTGGAAGATGCTGCTAAGGCATGGAATGCCCGTGAAGAAGCCGATTCAGCAGATGATGAGTCGGAAGAGGCGGATTCTGATGAAGGTTCAGAAGAGGCAAACGAAAAACTCTGTGAAATCTGTGGGTCCCTCAACCCTGTTGATGCAAAAGAGTGCAGTGCATGCAAGTTTGCCTTCATTTGAAGCGGATCTAAAGCACTCCGAGTGAGTACAAATCTGATGTAAAATCACGCTGGGAGAACCCATTGTGGCCAATCTTCATGCTCTGGAGAACGACTGACCAAGATGATGACGGGTCGCTTCAACGAAGAAAGCAATTCTTCCATTGGAGTTACGGTAGAAGGAGGAATTACTCCGTCGCGTAGATCTACAGCCAACCAGGCATTTCTGTATTGGTCCGCCCATGCTAACAATTCTGCTTCGATGCCTTGAGGAGGAATTCCTTGTCGGACGCTTGCAATGAAGCCCCAGTCTTCAGGACATTTTCGCTCCGTATCGGTCCAAAGAAACATCCGAGGTGGGTTCGGAAGCCGTTCAAGTTGAGATACTGCCTCAAACTCGGTCGCACAGACCGGTTGGCCAGGCATCGGCATCGGCAAGGGATATCTCCATGTTGCCTCAACGGTCAGCGGTTGTTTCTTGCGCATGAACAACCCAGTGCCTGCTCTTGTTTGAACTTCTCGCAGAAATGTTCTCATCTCCGAATAAAGATGAAATTGAGAAAAAACAAGGCTAACCTTCATGCCCTTCCCGCTGCGCAGGCGTAGTATGGCCAACGGCTCACCTCCGCCTCCTCCCGCTCCGCCAGGCGGTTCGATGTTCATGATGCTCCTTGTGATGATCATGATGACGGTGCTCATTATGACGCCATCAATAAGGACCTCATTGGGGACAACTGCCGACCCATTGCTCTCCCCACTTCTTCCCGAAGAATCGTTCTTTGTAATCACCGTGATGATTCTTGGACTGTTCTCAATGACGCTTAATACCGTCATTCGCAATTTCTTCGTTGACCCAATGGACCAAGCACATATTGGACACCGACAAGGTCAAGTTCGTCAAATCATGAACGAAGCACGAATTTCTCGTGACCCAATACTTCAAGAAAAAGCGATGACACTTCAACAACAAATGATGCCAGAACAACTTGATGTCCAGATGGGAGCGATGAAGCCAATGATGTTCACGATGATTTTCATCATCGGTATCTTTGCATGGCTAACCACTGCTGTTGAATCGTTTAGGGTAGACTATGTATCCCTGCCATGGGCGCCAGAGTGGAATTTAATTGAAGACCGATTTTTATTCTTCCCAGCATGGATATGCTGCTATATCTGCATGAGTGCTGCTTACGGCCGAGTTTTAGATCGCCACATCAAATTAGCACGTTACAAAACCCATCCTCTTGTTTTGAGTGGTGAAGTGATCAAAGAGCCACTCCTCCACCTTGTGGCAACAAAACCGAGTACAGCCTCAAGCCAGGCGAAGAAGCGCCAACAACGCTCCCAACGCCGAGCACAGCAACACAAAAAGAAAACATCCAGTAAGAAACCCAGTGAAGAAGAAACGGTTCAATCTCGAAGCACCTACGATTTCACCTGCCCCGAATGCGGTGGCGATGTTATCACGCATGATGGGCCGCGTACAAAACGGTGCAATGTTTGCTACCATGAATGGGTGTGAACCCCATGCTTTACCTCACGGTTTCTGGCCACCCAGGAAGCGGCACAAGCACGCTGGTCAAAGGCCTCATGAATCGATTTGATTGGACATCGCTCAACGGCGGTGATGTTTTTCGTGCTGAAGCCAAACGTCGGAAGATGAGCCTCTCAGATTTCGGGCGACTCTGTCAAGAAGAACTTGATGTTGACCGCTCGCTTGATGCTTTACTCAAAGAACGAATGCAATCCGAATCCGCCGCCAATATCGTTGAATCGAGACTTGCAGGTTGGTGGGCATATCGCCTTAACCTGCCCTGTCTACGGATATGGCTGGATGTTGATGATGAAGAAAGAGCACGACGAGTTGTCAACCGTGAAGGCATAACTGTTAACGAAGCCCTTGAAGCAAATGCATTGCGCTCAAAAGTTGATGGTGAACGATTTATGGAACTGTATGGAATACTCCCTGAAGATGAAGAACCTTATACTCATGTCATTTCAGCTACAAACCTCAATGCAGATGAAATACTTGAGGCTGTCGTGGTCCTGTTGGAGGCCACCCTATGAACACACACATCCTTGACCCTGAGGCAGGCACTGACCCTCATTTTGGCACCGTCCCAGATGAGCGAACCATTGAGCAACGACTTGCCTCAGGATTCATTCTTGTCGACAAGCCGGCAGGACCGACATCTCACCAACTCGCTGCTTGGGCTCGTGACCTGTTTGGACTGGAACGTCTGGGTCACGGAGGTACCCTCGACCCCTTCGCTACTGGAGTTCTTCCACTGATGGCTGGGCGATGCATGAAAATCACGAACAAAGTTCTGAAGCATCGAAAATCATACATTGCAGTGTTCCGATTCAAATCAACACCTTCCGAAGGAGAGTTGGATGAAATCATGGCTCGTATGACTGGAAGAATATACAATGTTCCACCCGAAATATCAGCCGTGAAGGTACAAGTTCGCACTCGAAGAATCTTCGCATTTGAACGGCTTGACATGAATGAAAAAGACATGGTGGCACGAATCACTTGTGAAGCAGGGACCTACATTCGAACGATGGCTCGTGACATGGGTCTCATGCTTAATCAGGCTGTTGAACTCAAGGAACTTCGCCGTGAACAGTCCGGCATGTTTACCCTTGATCATTGTGTTACAATGGATGCAGTAGCCGACGCTGTTTGGCTTTGGAAAGAATGTGGGGACGAAAGCGCTTTGATGCGTATTGTCCATCCCATTGAAAAATTGCTGGTTGAACTTCCTCAATGCGTGGTCAAAGACAGCGCAGTAGCCGCTCTATCTTTTGGAGCCCCTCTTCTCAGACCAGGAATTGTTAGCGTCCCCGCAGGAATTCCTGTTGGACAAGACATGCTCATCACTTCGTTGAAAGGTGAGGCTGTTGGTTTTGTCAAACTCACCGTAGCAAGCGACGATATCGGTGCATTAGAAAACGGAGAAGTCGCTCGACCAAGCATGGTTCTTATGGACACCGAGGTTTATCCACGGCGCTGGGTCAAGCAAGCTTGATTCGTTCAAGCTTCAACGTATTCTTCGTAAATATATTCATCGGTTTCGATCCGTATTTTCAATTGAGACATGGTTCCCACTCCTACTTTGTCAACCGAAGTTGAGCGGTCCCCACGACCTCAAAGTAACCTCTTCTGACACGGTCTGGTTATCAACTTTGAGGCCCTTTTTCGGATTATGCGACACTAGAACTTCTAATTTGGAATGAGGAAAGCAGCGATAGAGAAAGGCATATTTCACTCGATTTTCTTGATTCTGTCAGGGGTTAGATAAGCGAATAAAGCAAGGACTGCAACCAACAATCCGATCGTCCCAATCCACACTGAAGCTGTTGAAATTTCTAAACCACTGTTTGCTTCATCACTTGAAGGACTGGCTTCAATACTTACAAGTGACTGAAATTCATTGTTGGTTTCATCTCCTTCCGGTATCTCAAGCCCACGGTCAACAACCGCACTAAAGCGAATCACTTTCGCATCGTCGGGAACCTGCCAATCACAGGTAACCGAACCAAGCTCTCCAGGAGCCAAGACCGGGATACTTTCAACACCCATAACTTGGTCATCATTTTGACATCTTACCGAGATGAAGGTAGCTTCTTCTTGTCCTTGATTCCTCACGATGACCCTCATCGCAATGATGTCTCCTTGAGTGATCTTATTGGTTCCAAAATCAATGGATTCAATAAACAAATCAGCCAGGGCCATAACCTCCAAGTCCAAGGTCCGGCTGGTACATGAAGTCTGGTCACAAACCGTAACCAAGACAGCATAGAAGCCTGCGTTCGGAGGTTCAACGGTTACCGTTCCCGCATCAAGGTCCACTGAAGCCCAACTTCTGTTCGTTGAGGCAGTAAGGGCGGTAGAATCACCATCATTGACATTGAGATTAACGACGCTGATAGTATCACGTTCAACAGGAACAAGGGATTGGAATTCCTCCACCATAGGAGGGTCGTCAACTTCATCCACAACCGCCGTGAATGATTGTATCCATGCGTTTCCAGCCTCATCACTGACTTTGACATTGATGACCGCTTGTCCATTCGCTTCAGGGTTCAATCGCAGACGCATCTCGCCTTGTGTCAAGTCCACCGCAATGAGGTCTTCATTGCTGTTGGTAAATTCAACTTCCAAATCCTCGCTTGCTGTACGGTCATCGGTGCATCGCACCAAGAGAGGGAGAATGAGTCCTCCGCCATCTTCCGTCAAATATTGGTCCCCAATGTCTTGACAAACTGGGTCTTCGTCCCATTCAATAGCATAACCACCATTGACCGCCATACTTGAAAGTTCCAAAGCAGTTTGACTGGAATTACCTAATGAATCCCATGTGAACCATGCTTTGACCGAAACGGTGTAGGATGTTGAACCGGGTACAAGGAATTGACCGATGGGCCATGAATGAGAGAAGGGGCCCAAGGCCATGGGTTCGTTTGAAACCAATTCATCGTTGACGAATACCAACCACCTTGAGTAATTTGGGTCAATGCCATCATTGGTACCAAAGACACGACCTGAAACCGACAAAGATGGGTCATTAACGTCAATCCACAACGAGTCGATGCATGAGTCAATAACGGTCACTTTGATTTTGTAAGCATCCCCTGCGGGCAAGAGGGTATTTGTTGGAAGTGAAGAAAATGAAGAGAAGGAAACTCCATCGGAAGAGACTGCATACTCAAGGGATACATTGTCCAATTCACCTTCCGATAACGAGATGTGGGCACGCCCCAAGAGTTGCTCTGGAGGATGCTCGAACACGGCGCTTGTCCATTCACCTGTGGTTCCTGTTACCGATGGTCTTAATCCGCAATCGGTCAAGGCCATGTTCAAAGAATCCCCTTCTGACAAATTCAAGGCCAAAAGTGGCATCTCATGTCCGACAAATTCAGTACTTGCAAGACCAACTTCTCCTCCATACCATGGCGTCTGTACCGTGATGGCCAATCCCACTGCGTCAACGACCAGTCGGGAGTCGTCAACTCCACCAGCAGCAACATAATCCAAAGTGAAGGTAAGACTGTTGAGGTCACTCCAAGTCCAATCATAGAGTCCAGTAATGTTGACTGAATAAGCTGAATTGTTGATGTAGTCAAGACCGTTTTGAGTATGTGCAAAGGTCTTGAGCAGATCGTATCCTCCTGGATGCTGAATGGAGATGCGGACCGCATCTTCGGTTAGAGCATCTGGAATTTGAATGACCGCTTTCATGTGTACCTCTGTCATCGTATAGGTGCTAAGTCCGCTGACATCATAGTTTGTCAATTCGATTTCCGGGCCCGTAGACCACGTACTTGCTCCATCCGGAGCACCCAACGAATAGTTGGAATCGGTAGGAGAAGTACCCGCCCAAACAGACATTGTGTCGAGATGAACCGGTCGGTGATGAGCCATGGTTAGCCTTTGATCAGCAACCATCGTTTCGGTGTACAGAGCATCGTCTTGAGTGAACGAAGTTTCGGCATCGAGAGTCCATTCGCTAGGGTCGGAAAAGGTACCTTGGGGTAAAATATCAACCGTAGAAGTGCTGTGTACACTTCGCGCAGTTACGGTCGATGTTAGCGGGACCAAAGCAGATGTTGCCAAGAGCAAGAGGATGCAAAAGAGAGCACGATTCGTTCGCATGTCCCATCACACGCTACGGTTACACTTGAAGGCAGGGGTTGTTCGTTTGAAAAACAGAGGACTTCTATGCATATCTTGTATGGCGGATGGTTGAAATACCAAGCACTAGAGGGCCATTTACTTCTCATGGCTGTGGTGGTGTAGGGGTTAGCACGGCAGATTGTGGTTCTGCCAGCCCGGGTTCAATTCCCGGCCACGGCCCTCTTTTACAAGTCCTCAGTATTGATATGATGACCCATCCGATTGCTCTTTGTTGAGAGGTAATCGCGATTGTCATCATTCACTCCAACAATCAATGGAGTTCGTTCAACAACATTAATTCCATAGGATTGCAATTGTGCTACTTTTTCGGGATTGTTGGTGAGCAGATTAACGTCAACAATGTTCAGAGAAGTCAGCATTTCTGCGGCGATTGAGTAATCCCTTCCGTCTGCAGGTAAACCGAGCATCAAATTCGCATCCAATGTATCTGCTCCTTCATCTTGAAGATGATACGCCTGAATCTTAGCATGAAGTCCGATACCACGGCCTTCTTGACGCAAATAGAGCAAGACACCCCAGCCCTTTTTCACGATGGTTTCCAATGCCGAATTTAATTGAGGACCACAGTCACATCGCTTGCTTTTGAAGACATCACCTGTGAGGCATTCGGAATGAACCCGAAGCAATACAGGATCGGGCCCTTCCATATCCCCTAGAGTCAGTGCAACATGGTCAAAACCAGTTGATGGTTCATGGAAGACTTGAATGGTAAAACCACCATAATCAGTAGGAAGCATCGCTTCACTCGGAACATTTTCTCTTCGAATTATTGTCATTTTACTACCTCGATTTTGAAAGAAATCTCACCGCTTTTTTGAGTGATATTAAGCAAATGGTGACGACTGCGATTCAACAACAGCGGCATGTCATGAAGTGTTTCAGGGTCATCAGCGAGCACCTCCAATACATCTCCATTGGATAATTCAAGCAATGTTTGCCTTGTTTTGGCAACCGGAACTGGGCAATAAAAACCCAGAACATCAAGCCGGTGCGTTGCATCCGGCGGACTCGATTCTGTTGCCATTGACCTGTGGATGAAGCGCACCAATTTAACACATTGTTTGAAATCTAAAGCATCCAACATTCTACAACGGCCACAACACCTTATTCAACAAGGCCTCATATGTCGCTTCATGCCCACCCAAACCGGGACGCGTCCAGATGGGGACATGTC
>Ga0066856_10000842_pt1 | contig 11671 bp, 5 predicted proteins | sample ETNtaG_5_FD_65605 | JGI IMG/M metagenome (GOLD analysis project Ga0066856, IMG submission 65605) | Marine microbial and viral communities from oxygen minimum zone, Eastern Pacific Ocean - ETNP201406SV205 | ecosystem: Environmental > Aquatic > Marine > Oceanic | place: Pacific Ocean: Eastern...
TCATTTTGGCCAAGATTACGCCTATCACATTTCCGCGGAAATTACGACGCCACAAAGCGGGAGTTATGGTAGTTACGAAGATTTGTATTTGTTGGGCGGTACCGGGCACTGCGGATCTTGGTTTGGTGGACTTCATTACGGAAAACCATTCATTGGAACGCAATGCAATCAGGGAGGTAGCACGGCAGTCGGTATAAGTGATACTACGGCGACATCTGCTCTAGCCGTAGGAGAAAGGTACACGATTGAGTGGATGTACGAACCAGCGACGAATCACGCGCAAATTAAAGTTGACGGCGTCCTCGTCGTCGATTCGTACCCGTTCTTGAATGTTGACTCGACGTCGAGTTATGAGTATTTGAGTATAGGTTCTGGATATCACACTGGAGACGGTGAAAGTTGGAGAGGTCAAATTCACACCGTGAGCGTGCAACTTTGTGGTAATGGGAAATTATACACTCATGGGGCGAGTCCTACCGACTATATACCTCTCGCGATGTGCGAAGGTGACTGCGATTACGACAGCGATTGTAAGGGCGACCTCAAATGTTTTCAAAGAGACGGCGACGAGTCCGTTCCTGGATGTGAAGACTCGGAATATGCGACGACTGGGTACGATTATTGCGTATCGCCCATGTTTCTTTGAAGCGAGATAGGTTCCACCGACATCAAGAATTACACATTTTTTTTTGAAAAACGATTTGTAAGTAAATAAACGCCTACTACTAGTACACACGCGCGTTTGGATACTCTCCGAAAAACTCAAAGATAGAGAGATAAGACACCAATATTTCTTCTTTTATACACGCAAACACCTCATACAGTGTAATTTTTACAAATCGATTAAAAAACCAAAGTCTCACGTCGTTCTAGTCGCTCCACTCGGAATCGTCGTCGTTTTCAGCCGCAGCGGCCATTTTCACCGCGGCAAGCTTTTCGCTAATCGACGCTTCGTCCGTTTTCACAGCCGCAAGCGGTTCTGGCGGTGGTCTCGAAAGCAAAAGCTTTTGCGACAGCTTATCTTCATTCTGTTTCTCGCGCTGCTGCTCGTCTGCTCGCGTTGAATTTGAAGAATACTTCGCTACGTCCGATACTATTTTCACAGACGCGCCTGACTCTAGCGTCGTCGTTTCTCCGATTGAATTTAAAAGAGACGACGATGTCGTTTTTGTTGCCATCGTCGCCGCCGACAAAGGCATTGAAGAGGAGGAAGAAGAAGACAAAGACAAAGAAGAAGTCGCCGCTATCGCCGATGAAGGCGAAGAGGATGATACTATTCGCGTTGTATCCCGCGAAGAAGAAATGAAAATCTCACCGTCGTCTTCCCCGCCTTCATCGTTCTTTTTGTTTTCTTCGTTTCTATTTTCAGCATCGTCGTCGCTATCGGCACTCTTCTTCTTATCGTTCTTGTTCCTCATCTTCTTCTCGTAATACTCGGGCATTTCTGGTACACTTTGTCCGTTGGCAATCGCCATTTTCGCCTCTTTCTTCCACGCTCTGAGTATTTCTCGCTCTTCTTTTTCCCGTCGTTTTTCCACGCGTTGTATTCTCCTCGCGTTTTTTTCCAAGAGTAATTTTTCCTTCGTGCTCAACAGCTTCCCTTGAGGTTTTACATGATCGTCATATCGCGATACAACTTCTAACTCGTGTTCTTCATGTCGATCATCCACTCGCATTACATCGTCCATCTTCACGTCATCGCCGCCGATAGGATCTCTCAGCATCATCTCCCAACATTCCGCATCCCGTCGACACAGCGCCGCGCGTGTCTTTGCAAACGCTCTCAAGGAATGCGTCATATCAGCTCCAATGCTTGCGTGCCAGCGAGGGTATTCTTCTCTCATTCGTTCGACGATAAGATCATACACTTTGCGCCTGTTTTCCCTCTTCGCGTCAGCTTCCAAGCATTCCTGATGTATATTTGCCATGGCGCGTCCGTGCATCTCGATAACCTCGTCATAAACGTCGCAGGCGATTTGATAATGCAAAAGCGCCGTCGTTCGATCTTCAAACGTTTCTCGAATAGCTTCCACGCGTTGTCTACAATCTTCAAAACACGGAATCAAAGCGCGAACTGCTTCGCACGCCTTCAGGTCACTCGCTGTTTCCATAAACGTCATCGATTGCGCACAATCGGAAAACGCGTGCAACGTGTTTCCCAACGAGTAATTTTTCGAACGTCTTTGTAAAGATTTACCCCACCCTTCTTCGCTTTGTCCCATCTTCAACGCCGCCTCACCCAATTCCCGTAGTTTCGTCGCGTTCAATTCTCTCTCGAGCTGATTGATGTACGATTCCGCACTTCGCACGAAAGCATCGCATTGCTCGTCAAGCTTCGACGCGTACGTGATCACTTGCAAATATGCCGGATCTTCATCTTTCAACACCGAATGTCGAGTTCTCGTATACTTTCTCTCTTTCGCGCCGCCGCCATTACTCCCACTCCTACCAGTGTTCCCGCCACTCCTACCACCGTTGGAAAACAACGATGCGAACCACGCCGACGGTGAAAATCGCCCTCTTTTCTCTTGCTCTTCCTTCACCGCTCTCACATCCGCATCCTCCGCCAACGCGTTCCAAAATCCTTCTTTGAGCTCACCCTCTGCTTCAAAACTAGTAGAAATGCCAGCACTCGAAGTCACATCCGCCGCCACAAACACGCCTTCCGTCAAAAAGGTCTCCAACATCCTCGACGCCGCAATCGTCGGAGACTCGCAGCACCGGCGCAAGAAGAGTTCCGCATCGTGCTCCGAGTCCGGAGAAGAAAGACTCCAATCATTGCCGCACCTTCCTCCGGAAGTCGTTACCGTCCTAGCAAAAGACCACGTCGCGCGAGAACCATCGTTCGCGGCGGCGTCCTTGTCATCGTTACCAAACGTATACCTTTCGTTGTCGTTCGTACTATCATTATTCTCATCATCACCATCATCATCATCATCATCAGTATTCCATGGCGGTGCTGACGCCGACGCCGACGCCGACGATGTCATTCTCCTCCTCCTCCTCCTCCTCCTTCGGCGAAAAATTTTCGGCACGACGCACCCGGGAAACGCCGCGCGCAACTGTTTTCGAAACGAGACGAAATCGTCCGGAAATCGCCTCTTGACGCGAAATATGGATTCGTACGCGATGACATTTGGAGCGGGGTCCGCGTCGTTCGCGTTCTTGTTCTTCTCCTTCGTCGACGCGCCGTTCCTGCTGCTGCTGCCGCTGTTGCTCCCACCGCCGGAGTGCGAGTTCCTGCACTTGGCGACGTAATTCTTCGCGTTCGATTTGGTCGTGATTTGGACCGAGAAAAACGCCTTCCGTGAAGGTGTCTCCGCGCTCGCCGCGTCGAGGAGTCGAGCGACGGTCACGTGGTGAAGAGGAGGAGGAGGAGGAGGAGGAGGCGCGTGCGGCGGTGGCGGAGCGGACATTTTATCGACGCACACCCCCGGCTCGTCTCTCTCTTTTTGTGTCCAATTTGTGAAGCATTTTGGTCGCCGCGGGGGAAGAGCCAAAGGGGTTGATGACGACGATACCTAAAGCACAATACCACCGCGTACTGTTACCGCTACTAGTATTACCACTACTGCTACTGCTACTACTGCTACTACTACTACTACTACTACTACTACTATTACCACTACCTCTCTGTTTCCTCGTTGCTCTCTCTGTCTCTGTCTCTGTCTCTAACCACTTCGTTTACTTCGCGCTCAACAACCCGGCGAAAGCGTCGGCGGGAATATCCACGTTCCCCATTCTGCGCATTCTCTTCTTGCCGTCCTTTTGCTTCTGCAACAGCTTTTTCTTCCTGGAAACGTCACCGCCGTAGCATTTAGCGAGGACGTTTTTCCGCATCGCAGAAACGGTTTCCCGAGCGATGATTTTACCCGATAACGACGCCTGGACGGCGATTTCAAACATCTGTCTGGGTAAGGCATCTTTGACTTTTTTGACGACTTTTTTCGCGATGTCGACGCCTTTTGAGCGGTGACAGAGCGTTGCCATGGCATCGACGACTTCACCGTTAACGAGGACGTCGAGGCGGCAGATATCGGCGAATTGCCAACCGGCAAGTTCGTAATCGAAGGTGGCGTAACCGCTGGTTCGAGATTTGAGCTCGTCGGCAAAATCAGAGGCGATTTCGCCCAAGGGGAGTTTGTAGCGGAGCATCGCGCGGAGACTGTCGATTTGCGAATGTTCGATGGATTCACCTCGGCGTTCGTTGCATAATTCGACAATTTTGCCCGTGTATTCAGCGGGGACTATTATGGTTGCTTCTACCAGGCGCTCTTGGATTTTCGTGTCGCGAGGAAGACCCGCGTTGGCTTCCAGACTGAGAGGGGAGGTGATGACGGTGGCAGATTTGACGCCTTCATTGTTTTCGTCGGAATCCATCGATTCTATTGTGTTGTTACTTTTGTTACTTTTGTTACTTTTGTTGATCATTTTGGTCAGTTTATACGGCACCGTCGGCGCCGTGGCGACGACGTCGGAATCAAATTCTTCTCGCAATCGATCCGTGAAAACTTCAGCGTGGAGTAATCCTAAAAACCCGCATCGAAACCCGGGCCCTAAGGCGGCAGAAACTTCCGGGAAGACCTCTACGGATGCATCGTTCAGCGTCAATCGCGACATAGATTCGCGCAATTTTTCAAAATCATCCGCCGAGGATGGAAAAATGCCTTGGAATACCATCGGTTTCGCCATTTTGAACCCAACTAAAGGCGTCACCGTTTCTCGTTTTCGTTCTTTTCGATTGAACAACGTATCTCCAACCCTTTGCGCTTTAACGTCGCGATCGGACGTTATCACATAACCAACATTTCCCTTTTGAAGCGATTTTAAGGACGTCATCTCTGGCGCGTGCACGCCAAGCTCCAACACTTCCGCTTTCCTCCCCGACTCGAGCGATTCGATGGCATCGCCAACTTTGATCGATCCGTCGACGACTTGAACGACGCTCACCGCGCCGCGGTATTTATCGAAGTCGCAATCAATCAACAGCGCTCGAAGAGAATCGCTTTCCTCCGATGAACTCGGCGGCGGAATCTCATCTACAATTCTATCCAAAATCTCTTCCACGTTTTCTCCGCTCTTCGCCGATATCCTCGACGTTTTCTCGATTCCAAAAATCATCTCCATCTGCCTCTCACTCCCTTCCACGTCCGCCAACGGCGAGTCGATCTTATTACACGCCGCCACGATCTTCAAATCCTTCTCGAATGCCTGGTAAAACGTCGCCACCGTCTGCGCTTGCACTCCTTGCGTCGCGTCCACCAGCAACACGCATCCTTCGCACGCGCTCAACGAGCGCGACACTTCAAAGCTGAAATCCGCGTGCCCCGGCGTATCGATTAAGTTTAACAAGTACCATCTCGACGGGTCTTTGTATGCGTTCTCTTCTGCCTCCCCTTTCCGTCTGTCTCGCGAATGTCGATACAACAGCGCCACGCTTTGCGCTTTCACCGTTATCCCTCTCTTTCGTTCCACGGGAAGTCTATCGAGCATTTGTGGCACGCCGCCTTTCGTCGTCGAAACATCGATCGCGTGGCACAGTTCCATCAATCTATCTGCCAGCGTCGATTTTCCGTGGTCCACGTGTGCGACGATGCTGAAGTTCCGCACGTTCGCCACCGGTATTTGGTCGTACAAGTGTTTGCTTTTGGACTTCTCATCCAAATGATGATGCCGATGGTCGTTGACAAAGGCGTCGTCGTGCCGGTGCCGATTGTCGTCGAAACTCGGTGTTCGATTCGTGTTGTGCAAAAGCGGAGGCAGACCGAAGAATCGCCGACGGAGGAGGCGCGAGAGACGGAGGACGGCGGCGGCGGTGGTGGTGGTGGTCATTCTCTCCTCTCTCTTTTGCGTCGATGAAAAACTCGCGTGTAAAAAGCGCTTTTTAATGAGGGGGATTTTTCCAATCGAAAATGTGTGCGTTTCTTTTCAGAGTACAGACGCTTTGCGATGATGACGATGGAAGCGACGACGCGAAGGACGAGGACGAGGAGACGGGGTGTGCCGACGCGTTTCTCTCTCTCGCGCGTCGTCGTCGTCGTCGTTTGTCTCGTTATCGTCGTCGCTCTTCTTCTTGGACGCACTTTTGCCTTCGGGGAAGACGAAGACGATGCTTTGCGCGTCGCGAAGAGACCATCGACGACGACACGGAGAGGAGCACGACGGCTGCTGCTGCTTGGAAACACGAACGACGAGGAGGAAGAGGAGGACGAGGAGGACGAGGAGGAAGAGGAGGAAGACGCGACGACGGGGGAAACTACCGAGGTTTTTCACCGCGGGAAACAAAGAGAGGAGGCTCCAGAGGGGTGTTTCTGGACCAGCTGTTCGCGGTCGGCGACGTGTCCGTCGTCGACATCTTCGAGGAGTACTACTACTACTACTACTATCACTAGTGCGAATGTCTTGACGGTCCGAGAGGTGTTCGAGTGCGAACCTAGTTTTCTCGGGACGCTCGTTCACGGGAGGGCGAAGAAACCGACGGAGAAGTTGTGTTGCGACGAGCGCGCGGCGGCGATGGCGCGGTGGGAGCGAGGCGCCAAGTGGGCGGAAGATGGCAACGAGGACGCGTGTTTCAATCGATGCCCGAAGAATTCAAGGTGTAACGCGAAACACGGGACGTGCGAGTGCGACATTGGGTACGTGGCCAGAGACGCGCCGAAGGATGAAGACGAGGACGACGACGCGCAAGCGAGGGTGCTATGTTATCCGGTTAGAGAGGATCAGACGGAGGATTTGCCGATTGGGAGCGAGGATGTGCCAGAGATTGAAGACCCGATGTTGGAGAAAGAGAGAATGATTGAGAAGGAGAAGGAGAGCCGGGAGAAGCTGGCGGCGGCGGCGAAGAAGAAAATTGCCGAGGCGAAGAGGCTGGAGAAGATGAAGAGGAACAGAGGGAAAGCGGTGTTTGACGACAAAGACGACGAGGACGATAGCTTTGAAGATGACGTCGACGATATCGTGAAACAACCAACGAAAGAGATTCAAAAACAGTTGAGAAGCGCGCGTCTAAAATCTAGGATGGGGTCGAAAGAGAGGGAGAAAAGGAAGCAATTGAGAAAACAAAAAGAGAGTTGGACCTCGTTTTACTTGTGCTTTTTCATTTTAACAGTTCTGGCGCAGGTGTTCGTGTGCGCGAGGTTAGGTATGTTGACGAACGTTGCGATGCGAGTGTTTGGGAAAAACCCAAGGAAGTTGTTGAGGTGGAGCGATTCAACCGGTGGCCAGTTGTTACCAACACGATTAGCAAGGTCTCGCGAACGATTAGCCCGCGAGAACAATGGCGCAGATTACTTCTGACGCATAATGAATGAATGATCTTTGTGAGAAAGTCGTTTCATAAAAATAGATACATAGATAGAGTAGTCAGTTCACATCGCATAGTGGTTGTGTATTTGAGCTGAAGTAGTACGACGGTTGAGTATTAGAGGACAAATAACATTCACATCCAACGCGCGCTAAAAAACAATAGGGTTTCATTCCCGTTTTAAAACATACCGGGCGGCGGTGCGCCTCCTCCGGCTTGCGGGAACAAACTTGCTAATTTTTCAAACGTCTTCATAACTTCCGGATCGTTTTGGTATTTCGTAATGTTCATCGGGTTCGCCGAGCAATCCATCACCGCAGCTTGTACTTTCGGGTTTTGAAACGCCCCCGCCAACTCTGGATCTTGCATGATTTGCGTCAATACGTCTTCCGGTTTCATCCCCATTTGCGCGAATTGCTCTTGCACCTCCGGCGAGTTGATATCCGGCATGGCACCACCCATACCACCTCCTGGCATCGCACCGCTTGATTTCATCGATTTCATGATGCCTTTGAGTTGATCTTTGTATTGCGGGTTGTTCAAGAGCATCTCGAACGTTTCCGGGTTTCGCATGAACTCCGGAAGGTATGGGTACATCAATTTTTGCATTTCTGGGTTGCGAATCATATTTTTCATGTACTCTAAAGACGCTTCGTCGTCTTCCTCGTCCGGCATATCGGTCGCGTTTTCAAATGGATTACTACTCGAGGACGTGCTAGTTTCTGTTTCCACGGTGTCTTCGAAAAACGACTTCTTCGGCGCCTCTTCCTTCGTTTCTGGGGTTGAAGAAGAAGACAGAGAAGAAGAAGAAGAAGAAGAAGAAGAAGATTCACCGACCCACGTTAACTCTGGCTCTTCGACTTTCTCTTCCCCCTCAGACACCGTATCCACAGTCTTCGTTGCCGAACCTCTCTTGGATGACGTCGACGCCGTACTAGAACTAGAACTCGGCGGCGTCACCGGCGTCGCCGTCGTATCCGTATACCTTTGCGTCGCCGCCGGTTTCGTCGCCGGCGGTGGTGTCGGCGTTTGCATTCCCGGAAACGGCGGAAATGCGTCCCCCCCTGGAGCACCTGGCATCCCTGGCATCCCTGGCATCCCCGGCATTCCTCCCGGCATTCCTCCCGGCATTCCTCCCGGCGCCCCTCCCGCTTGGCTCGTAAACTGCTTCATCATCTGTTGCATCATCATCGACTGCATGTCTTGCTTTTTCCCGGCTAAAAATTTCGGGATAAACACCGCCAACGCGACGCCCAACCCGACGTACAAGAACGGCGGGATGGACCCTTTTTCTTCCGCGCGTTGTTGTTGTTGCTGCGGCGGCGCGTAGTATTGCTGCTGAGGCACCACGTGCTGCATCGCCGCCGTCCGATTCTCGATCGACTCCCCCCCTCCCGGCGATAACGCCGCCGCCGCGCCCGCGTTGTTGTTGTGTGGCTGTTGTTGTTGCACCGGGACCGGTTGGTACTGCGGCGGTGCCGGTGGCATGGGCGGATGATAATACTGTTGTTGTTGTTGTTGTTGTTCCGCTGAGGGCGCGTGCTCCTGTTGCGTCCGCGACGATTCGATCGGTTTTTTCCCGCCTCGACCCATCACCGCCATCGGCACTATCGACACAGTCGATCGTCTCTTCAAAGCGGCGTAGTATTTTTGCGTCGTCGTTAATGTGGTTCGAAAACAGCGGAGACGACGACCGCCAGAAAAACCACCACCACCACCACCACCAACGCGTGAATGAGTCGTCGGTTTCGCGCCGCCGCTCCTCGCGAACGACATCGTCGTCAAAGGCGTCGTCGTCATTTTGTATGCCGTCAAAAGAGAACATTTTCCAGAAAGACTTGAAAGGCCCATGTTTAGGGTTTTATAAAACCCTAAACATTCAAGATGCAAATTTTTGTGTTTCTTTCTTTTGCCTTCTCGATGTCTCCTTTATTAATCTTGCGCGCGCGCAGAGAGAGTCGACGCGCGCGCACTCCGCGCGACTTGTGCCGAGACGACGACGACGAAAAGAGAGAGAGAGCGTCTTCTTCTCGCCTTTAGTATTCTTCTTCTCGAGTATTTTCCCGCGCGTTTCCAACCCAAAGCGTCGCAAAGAGGAAAAGCAGCTTTGAGAGAAGGGACACCACCTCTTAGTAATTGGTGTTGGCGACGATGATTTCCTCGTGGTTTGGCGGCGGCGGCGACGGCGGCTTTGGCGAGAAGAAGAAGAAGAAGAAGAAGATCCGAGACCGAACGACGTCGGTCCTGGAAAAAGCGTCGCACCCGCTCAAAGCGGTCGCGGCGAAGAGGAAACAAAAACGCGCGACGCTTTTCGAAAAGTTGGAAAATTACGACGAGGAGCGAATCAATCGGAGAACGGAGTTGTTGGAGAAGTTGCGAGAGAGATACGCGGAAAGGAGGAAGAAGAAGAAAAAGAAGGAAGAGGAAGAAGAAGAAGAAGAAGAAAAAGAGGACGAGACGCCGCCGCCGCCGCCGACATCTGCGCTCGCGACGGCTGCTGCGAAGAAGTTCAAAGAGCAAGACTTCCCGACGCTCTCGCCGGACGCGTTGGACGCGGTGGTGGAGGATATGAGAAACGGGAAGGATAAGTTTTCCATGACAGATGCGATGTGCATTATTAGCGGCGCGACCGTGTTGTTTTCTCGAGAACCGAACGTGTGCAGAGTGTATTCGCACGAAGACGAGGACGGGTTTGTGATCGTCGTCGGCGATATTCACGGACAGTTGGAGGATTTGTTGCACTTGTTAAAGTTGTGCGGAATGCCATCGGAGAAGAACATATACGTGTTTAACGGTGATTTAGTCGATCGTGGAGGGAGTGGGTGCGAGGTTGTGCTCTTAATTTTAGCCATGAAGTTACAACATCCGCAGTTTGTTCACGTGAACAGAGGGAACCACGAGGATCCGCACATTAACATTTTCGGCGGCTTCGAGGAAGAGTGTTTGAAAAAATACGACCACGGCGTGTTTCAAGCATTTCACGAGTGTTTCAGATGGTTTCCGATATGCACAATCGTGAACGACCACGCGTTTGTGTGTCACGGAGGACCACCGATGGAACCAGATGGAACTTTAGTTTCCGTGAAATGGTTGGAGCAAATCCAGAAAGGACCGAGTTTTTTCGAATCGAAGAGCGCGAGACGATTGACAATGAAAAGGAGGAAGAAGAAAATGTTGAGGAAGATGAGAATGGAAGAAGAACGAGAGGGACACGGTGTAGAAGGGGATAGTAATAGCAACGTAGAACAAAAAACCGAACCTGAAGATGACGATGATGACAACGACGACGACGATGACGAGGAGGAGCTGAGCGACGACGAGTACGATGTACAAATCAAGCGAGAGTTTCTCATCTGTAAATCCACGATCTGGTCGGACCCACACCCAGACGATAATTTCGTCGGCGTCGAAGATTCCTCCCGAGGTGCTGGCGGTTTGTTTGGCGCGAACATCACACACGAATTCCTTAAAAAGAACAAGTTATCGTGCCTTTTGCGTTCGCACCAGTGCGTCGCGAGCGGCGTCGAGACATGTCACGACGGTCGACTGTTTACGGTATTTTCGGCGAGTAACTATTGCGGAAAATCCGGAAACAGAGGCGCTATACTTCGTTTGAAACGACACGATAAACTTCCGCAACCGAAATACGCCATGACGTGGAAAAGCGAGGACTGTTTAGACGTCGATTTACGAAATAGAGTATCTTTTCATCGCAAAAAAGGCGACAAGAAACGCGCTTTGCAAATGGCTGCCATACAAGCGAGCGAGTACATCATCGAGTATAAGAAAGAATTGTTCGATCACTGGTCGAGCATAGACATAAAAGGAAAGGGTAGAATTACTCGCGAACAGTGGGCGGATGGTTTACAGACGGTTTTGAAGCTCCGCTCGCAGTGGAAGAAAATGTTTCCGATGTTAGTCAGCGCGAACGAAGTCATCACGGGGGGCCTGTTTTCCATGAAGCTAAAAAAGACGCAATCTGTTTTCGACGCCATGGAAAAAGCGTCTTTCTCCTCGTTTAAGAAAGTGTACGTGAAGTTTCCGGAATTCCTAGCTCGGTACACGCCGAGACTGAAATCCGGCTGTCGAGAATGGCAAGAAGAGGTTCTAGATGAACTTTGCCAGGCATTGATTAACGAGGCGAAAAATTTGACCTCCGCGTTCGAAAAAATGGACGTGGACGGTTCTGGTTCTATCGATTCGAATGAATTCACGAAAGCCATACGAAACATTCCAAACTTAGACGTGCTTTCTAACGCGCAAATTCTCTCGGTGTTCAACGCGTTCGACGTAGACGATTCTGGCACGCTCGATTTAGGCGAATTTAGCGCAATGTTTGAAGATTTTATCGAGGAAGAAGGAGGAAAT
>Ga0066856_10000848_pt1 | contig 11613 bp, 9 predicted proteins | sample ETNtaG_5_FD_65605 | JGI IMG/M metagenome (GOLD analysis project Ga0066856, IMG submission 65605) | Marine microbial and viral communities from oxygen minimum zone, Eastern Pacific Ocean - ETNP201406SV205 | ecosystem: Environmental > Aquatic > Marine > Oceanic | place: Pacific Ocean: Eastern...
ATGCTATTTCAATGCCTATAGCTCATGGTGAGGGTCGATTTCTAATTCCTGAAAACCTATTAAGTGAAATGATCAAAAATGAACAGGATGTCTATAGATATTGCGATGAAAGTGGCAACATCATAGATGAATTCCCAACCAACCCTAATGGTTCTATTCATAATATTGCTGCAATATGCAACCCTGAAGGCAATATTATGGCAATGATGCCTCACCCTGAAAGATCAAAAGAGGGAGATGTGATATTTTCTTCAATGAAGGAGTATATAGAAAAAAATATTCCTCCTAAAATAAGTACTTTAGAATATGAACAAAAACCTTTACAATTATTACAATTTGAGAATGATAAAAAAAATCATGAGTGGTTAATTGATATGATCATAACTGATAATGAAGCAATCACAGTAAACAATGCGCTTAATCACTTGGGTTATGATGTAAAAGTTTCACGGCAAATTAGATGGGAAATAGAAATCGAAAATTCTAATGAAATAGCATTAGAGCAAATAAAAAATAGTGGTGAATTATTTAATTCAAACAAAGAGTTTATTGGAAAACCGTTAAATGAAGATGGGGTTGTATCGCTTCTAGTTTGTCAAAAAGATGATATTAAAGGTAGAGCAGCATACGAATCTTTAACAAAAAGATTTGGGATAAATAAAATTTTATCAATTAAACACGGTGTATTGTGGAATCTGAAAATTAACGGAAGTAATTTCAATACCATATTGAACGAAATTTTAACAACAAATATATTATTTAACCCATTATCTTATGAATGCTATAGAATTAAATAAAAACTACAAAAGCAAAATAATTGCTGAACTTGAAAACACTCTAACAAAAACATCATTACCTTCTGGATCTAAACGATCAGGCAAGGTTCGTGACCAATATAATCTAGGAGATTCATTGGCCTTAATCACAACGGATAGACAAAGCGCGTTTGATCGTATTTTAGCTTCCGTTCCATTCAAAGGACAGGTCCTTAACCTAACGAGTGCATGGTGGTTCGAAATGACAAAGGATATAATTCCCAATCATGTAATTGATATCCCTGACCCTAATGTTACTCTAGCAAAAAAATGTGATGTCTTTCCCATTGAGTTTGTTGTTAGGGGATTTATTACTGGAAGTACCAGTACTTCATTGTGGACTGTATACAATAAAGGTGATAGAGAATATTGTGGTAATGAACTACCAGAAGGTCTAAAGAAAAACCAAAAATTAGATCAAAATATGTTAACCCCTACCACTAAAGAAGAAGACCATGATAGGCCAATTTCCCCAAATAATATTATAAGTGAAGGCTGGATGTCAAAAGAAGACTGGGATTATTGCAGTAAAAAGGCGCTTGAACTCTTTGCATTTGGGCAAAAAAAAGCTCTGGACAATGGTCTAATATTAGTAGATACAAAATATGAAATGGGAAAAGATATTAATGGGAATATAGTTCTTATTGATGAAATTCATACGCCGGATTCAAGTAGATATTGGATATCAGAATCCTATGAAAAAAGATTCAATAACAATAAAGAACCTCAAAATATTGATAAAGAATTTTTACGGTTGTGGTTTGTTGACAATTGCGACCCATACAATGATGAAACTTTACCTGACGCTCCTGAAGAGCTAGTGGTTGAATTATCATCTAGATATGTATATCTATATGAAACGATAACCGGAAAACAATTTCCTTTTCCTGATAAAAGTATTCCTGTACAAAATCGAATAATTGAAAACCTGAGGAATTTATTATGAAAACCATTATCATTATGGGCTCAACCTCCGATGAGCACCATGCAAAAAAAATAACAGATAAGCTTGATCAATATGGAATTGAATGGGAACAACATGCTGCGTCTGCTCACAAACAACCATTAAAAGTATTGGATATATTAGAAAAAAATAAATCAAACGATAATATTGTATATATTACAATAGCAGGTAGATCTAATGCGCTTTCTGGATTTGTCGCTGCAAATTCTGAATTTCCAACTATTGGATGCCCACCATTTTCTGATAAATCTGATATGCTTGTTAATATTCATTCGACTTTGCAAATGCCAAGCAACACTCCAGTACTAACAGTTATTGACCCTGGAAATTGTGCATTAGCAGTTAAGCGGATCTTTGGTGTCTAAACCAATAAACTCAATCTCACCTTTAGATGGTAGATATAAAAATAATACTATAGAGCTTCGCCCATTTTTTTCTGAAGCCGCTTTAATTAAATATAGAGTAAAAGTTGAAATTGAATACCTTATAGCGCTTGCTAAAGAAAAAAAAATAGATGGTATTGGTCCATTTAATAATAAAGAATGCGATAAGCTAAGAAAAATATATCTAAATTTTACTGATTCAGATGCAACGGACATAAAATCCATTGAGAAAACAACAAATCACGATGTTAAAGCGGTAGAATATTATATTCAAAAAAAACTGCGAAAATCTCTTCATCCATGGATTCACTTTTGCTTAACCTCTGAAGATGTCAATAATATATCTTATAGTTTAATGTGGAAAGAAGCGATCAATGGTCCATATTTATCACAATTAAATTCTCTTAATAGAAAAATAAAAAAACTTGCTAAGCGCTATAAATCAATATCTATACTATCACTAACCCATGGGCAACCCGCCACGCCTACCACCTTTGGAAAAGAACTTGCAGTTTTTTATAATAGAATTGAAAGACAACTGCAGCAAATTAAATCGCAAGATTTCCTTGGAAAATTTGGCGGCGCTACAGGAACTTGGTCTGCACAAACAACAGCTTATCCAAAAATGGACTGGATTAAATTTGCTGGTAGATTTATAAAATCCATGGGGTTAAAACCAAATCTTATCACCACTCAAATTGAATCCCATGATGCTATAATAGAAAGCTATCATAGCATCATTCGAATAAATTCAATTCTATCAGATCTATCTCAAGATATGTGGCTTTATATAAGTAGAGCAATTGTTAAACAAAAAAAGATTGCTGGTGAAGTAGGCTCATCAACTATGCCACATAAAATCAATCCAATCCAATTTGAAAATGCAGAAGGAAATTTTGGTATATCTAATGCGCTATTAGGGCATTTATCTAAAAAGCTCGGTATTTCTAGAATGCAAAGAGATCTTACCGACTCAACAACACTAAGGAATCAAGGGGTTGCTCTGGGGCATTCATATATCGCTCTAAAAGGAATTGAAAAAGGTCTTAGCCGAATAGATATTGATAAAAATAAAGCCATGAATGAGCTTAATTCTCATTGGGAGGTACTAGCTGAACCAATACAGGTTGCTATCAGAAAATCTGGCAAAAGCGGAGGTTATGAAGAAATGATGGAAGCCTCGAAAGGAAAACAGGTTGATAAAGATCTTATTAGAAACATTATTGAAAAACTAAAAATACCCAGCGAAGATAAAAAAATGCTTCTGCGTTTAGAACCCGCATCCTATACGGGCCTTGCAAAAAAACTAGCGGAATTAATTTAATGTGTGGGCTTATAGGAATTTATCATAAAAACAATGAAGCTGTTCAAGATATATTCGATGGTTTAATTCAAGTACAACACCGTGGACAAGATGCAGGCGGTATTGCAACATTAAATCAAGAAAAAATAACTTTATATAAAGAACTGGGTTTAGTATCAGAAATTTTTAAAAAAATAGATTATAATAAATTAAATGGAAATATTGGAATTGGACATGTACGATATCCTACGGCAGGATGCGATAATGTCAATGAGGCTCAACCATTTCATACTGCTAATCCTATTAATATATCTCTAGCACATAATGGAACAATAACAAATAGCGATGAAATAAAATCAAAATTAATAAAAGAAAAATTCTGTCAATTTAATACGACATCAGATTCTGAGGTATTATTGAATCTATTATCATATGAACTATTCAATATAAATAACGACGAATTTTCCAATGATGATATTTTTAATGCTATCTTAAAAGTGTTTAATCAATGTCATGGTGGATATGCTGTTGTGATGCTTATATCTGGAATTGGCCTCGTTGCTTTTAGAGACCCAAACGGTGTTAGACCGCTTTCAATGGGTAAAAATACCAATGGATCATATTTCTTTGCATCAGAAAGCAGCGCAATAACATCTTTAGGTTTTGAATACTTAAAAGACATCAATCCAGGTGAAGCTGTAATAATTGACATGGAAGGAAAAGCAATTGAAAAAAGGTTAGTTGATAATGCAAAACACACTCCATGTATTTTTGAATATGTATATTTTTCAAGACCAGATTCTACTATTGATTCTATATCCGTGCACAAAGCAAGGCTTAGAATGGGAGATTATTTAGGAGAAAAGATTGCAACAGAATTTTCACATTTAGATATAGATGTTGTTATACCTGTTCCAGACACAAGTCGAACAGCCGCGATGCAAGTTGCTCACAGGTTAGGGAAAAAATATCGAGAAGGATTTATGAAAAATCGGTATATAGGTAGAACATTTATTATGCCAGGACAATCAAATAGAAAAAAATCAGTTACGCAAAAATTAAACCCGATAGAAATAGAGTTTAAAGATAAAAATGTGCTATTGGTTGATGATTCAATCGTAAGAGGAAATACTTCAAAAAAAATAATTGAGATGGTGAGAAAGAATGGTGCAAAAAAAGTTTATTTTGCCTCTGCATCTCCTCCGATACGATACCAGAATATCTATGGCATAGACATGCCTGCAACAAAAGAGCTTATAGCAAATAATAAAAACATTGATCAAATAAAAAATCATATTGGAGCAGATGAATTGATCTATCAAGATTTAAAAGATTTAATCCTTTCCGCTAAACGAGGCAATCCAAATATATCTGAATTTGAAGATTCTGTTTTTACTGGAAATTATAAAATAGGCAATATTACAAAGGAATACCTTAATAGGCTTGAAGCAACAAGAACAGATTCCAACAGGGTTTCTCCTTAAAATTAAATGGAAGATAATATTTTAATCATTGGTTCTGGCGCAAGAGAACATGCTATTATCCGATCATTAAATAAATCAAAATTAAACCATAGCTTATATTGCATTGGTTCAAATAAAAACCCAGGAATTGCTGATCTATGTAAAGAATTAATCATTGGAGATATTGAAAATTCAAATTTTGTTATTGAATATGCAAAAAGCAAAAAATGCAATATTGCAATAATAGGCCCCGAGAACCCTTTAGCCAAAGGGTTAGCTGATGCTTTGTGGCTTGAAAATATTGGAGTAATTGGTCCAACTAAAAAACTTGCTCAAATAGAAACATCAAAATCTTTTGCGCGCAAATTAATGAAATCCCATAAAATTGATGGATTTCCAATATTTAAAATATTTGATTCAATGGTGGGAGTTAAAGATTTCCTTTTAGAATTAGGAGATGATTTTGTTGTTAAATATGATGGTCTTGCTGGCGGCAAGGGAGTAAAAGTATCTGGTGAACATTTAATTTCACATGATGATGCTTTAAATTACTGTAATGACCTTATTAAAAACGGGGGGAAATTTGTAATTGAAGAAAAACTAGTTGGTCAAGAGTTTTCATTGATGAGCTTTTCAGATGGATCAACCCTTAAACATATGCCAGTGGTTCAAGACCATAAAAGAGCCTATGAAAACGATGAAGGGCCAAATACAGGGGGTATGGGAACATATTCAGATGCAAATCACTCACTACCCTTCTTAAATAATACAGACATTGATATAGCTAAAGAAACTAATGTTAAGATCATTCAAGCGTTATCAAATGAATTTGGAGCAAAATATAAAGGAATATTATATGGTGGATTTATGGCCACCAAAGATGGAATAAAAATAATTGAATATAATGCTAGATTTGGTGACCCTGAATCAATGAACGTTTTAACGCTCTTACAAACTGATTTTCTTGAAATATGTAAAGCAATAATAAGTGAAGAATTACATAAAATGAAAATTGAATTCAATAATCAAGCAACTGTATGCAAATATGCAGTCCCTGAAGGATATCCAACAAACCCAATAAAAGGACAAAAGATTGATATTTCAAAAATCAATGATCATCAAAAATTATTTTTTGGATCAGTCGATCAAAAAAATGGTGATATTATTGAAGCTGGCAGTAGAACGCTTTGCATAGTTGCTACAGGGAGCACAATTGAAGAAGCTGAAAAAATAGCTGAAAAAGAAATATCTAAAGTAAAAGGTCCATTGTTTCATAGGACTGATATTGGAACTAAACATCTTATTGAAAGCCGTATTAAACACATGCAAAAAATTCGATGATTAAGCTGGGGGTACTTGGTTCAACACGAGGAACAGATTTAGAAGCGATCATACAAGCTATAAAAAATAATAGAATAGAGGCAGAAATATCTATTGTGATTTCTAATATAAAAGATGCATTTATTTTACAACGAGCAGAAAAATATGGAATAAATAATCTTTTTATTTCACATAAAAACAAAGCAAGAGAAGCATTTGACAAAGAAGTATCTACAGTTCTTAAAAAGAAAAATATTGAACTAATTTTATTGATAGGATTTATGAGAATTCTATCTTCACGATTTTGCATAGAATGGAAAGATAGAATATTAAATGTTCATCCTTCATTACTACCTAAATATAGCGGAGGAATGGATACAAATGTCCATGATCAAGTATTATCTAATGGAGATACTGAAACTGGATGTACAATACATTTTGTCAATGAAAATGTAGATGAGGGTCCTATCTTAGTTCAAAAAAAATGTCAAGTACTACGAAATGATAACACTCAATCCTTAAAACAAAAAGTACAATCACTTGAGGGAGAGGCCTATATTGAAGCAATTAAGTTAATTCAAGGAAAACAATGATAGATAATTATGTTATAAATAAAAATCCAATTACTATAAAAAGAGCGCTAATATCTGTATTTGATAAAAACGGAATTGAAGAATTCGCAAAATTCTTATCTGAAAAAAATATTGAAATAGTATCAACTGGCGGAACCTCTGCATTATTAAAAAAGGCACAAATACCAGTGGTTGAAATTAATGATTTTACAAATTTTCCAGAAATAATGGGTGGTCGAGTTAAGACAATCAATCCTTTAGTTGAGGGAGGAATTTTAGCCTTAAGAGATCAACATGAATCAGATATGATGAATAACAATATCAATCAAATTGATTTAGTTGTATGCAATTTATATCCCTTTACTAAAGTTATTAAAAATGAAGATCATACTTTATCTGATGCATTAGAAAATATAGATATTGGTGGACCAACAATGATTAGATCAGCAGCAAAAAATGTTGGATGGGTTGTCGTTGCTACTAACCCAAATGACTATGGATTAATTATTCAAGAATTAAATAGTGAAGGCGAAATAAGTTATAATACCCGAATATCTCTTGCTAAAAAAGCCTTTGCAACAACAGCATCATATGAAATAGCAATTTCAAATTATATGACAAAAGATGAGTACCCATCTCAAATGGGGTTAACACTTAAAAAACATTCAGAATTAAGATATGGTGAAAATCCTCATCAATCTGCTGCTGCATATAAAATATCAGGAAATAACTCTAATAATATTCTTAATGCAAAACAATTACAGGGTAAAAAACTATCTTATAACAACATAATGGATGGCGATGCAGCGCTAAACTGCCTCAAAGAATTTACTGAAACTGCCTGTGTTATTGTAAAACACGCAAATCCTTGTGGGGTATCAACAGGAAAATCGTCATTAGAAGCATTTAAAAAAGCATTTGCAGCAGATAGCATTTCAGCATTTGGTGGAATTATTGCAATGAATTCTAAATGTACAAATGAAATAGCTAAAGAATTAGATAAGATATTTATTGAAATAGTTATTGCGCCATCTTTTGATAGTGAAGCATTAGATATTTTTTCCAAAAAGAAAAATTTAAGAATTATGCAAATAAAGGATATTAAATCACTGCCAATTGGGTATGATATGAGAAATTTAGAAGGTGGATTGCTTATTCAAGAAATAAATCATGATAGACTTACTATAGATGAATTAAATATTGTAACTAAAAAATCTCCAACGGATGAACAACTCCAATCAATGCTATTTGGATGGAAGGTTTTAAAACATGTTAAATCAAATGCAATCATAACAATTAAAGATAAAACTACTGTAGGTATTGGAGCTGGCCAAGTAAGCAGAATAGATGCAGTAGAAATCGCATTGATAAAATCTGGAGACAATATAAAAAATTCAATTCTTTGCTCAGATGCTTTTTTCCCTTTTAGAGATAGTATTGATCGAGTGTCAAAGTCCGAATTAGGGGCAATAATTCAACCTGGCGGATCAATTAAAGATCAAGAAATAATAGATGCTTGCAATGAATATGAAATACCAATGGTATTTACTGGTAGAAGATGTTTTAAACACTAATATTTAGGAACCGAGGAATCTACTTCAGAAGACCAAGAATCGATTCCACCAGTAAAATTCGCTACATCATATCCCATTTCAATTAAATAATTACACACTCGAGCTGAACGAATACCGCTATGGCACATCACCACATGAAGTTTGTCTTTATCTAATTCATGAAATCGGTTTGGTATTTCACCCATAGGGATATGGGTGTGCGGAGAAATACTAGCAAGTTCAATTTCATTATTTTCTCTAACATCTAATAATATGAAATTTTCCTTATTATCAAACTTCTTTTTTACTTCTTTAGCGTTTATTTCTTTCATTATATCGAAATCAAATCTACAAATCAAATATTTCAATATTTATAAATATCCTTTGTAAAATCTGATATTATTTTAGGACTTTATAAATGATATTAACTATAGCAATGGTAGCGTTTTTACTAGTAACAATCTTTTTTGTTATCGATGTAAGCAAAGACCAAGAGGTTAAAAGTGATGCCTCATCATATATCTACCCTTTTTCTGCTAAAACTATAGTCAAGCATAATTTTATGACCAAACCTGAGACTGTTTGGAAAGCTATAACAAATTTATCTGAATACAATTTTTGGTTTCCAGGTATATTAAGGTTACTGCCTGCAATTCAAGACTCTTCAAGATATGTTCAAAAATATTCTTTTGACAAATTCCACTTTGCACCTGGTTCAGAAATATTAGTAAGGCCTATATCAATACTTCCAACATTAAAAGGAAAGATCTTATCTATAGATAACAATAAAAGTTTAAAAATGGAAATGCAGATGAGCCCTCTGCATAAAGAAATGGTCTTTTTTGACCTTGAAAACACTCCTGATGGAACAGCAGTCACATGTCAAAGATCAAGTAGTGGATTATTTTCATGGCTTAGCGTCATTGGTTTTGAAAGTAAGAAATCTAAAATTTTATCAAATCTTGCAAGCTTATTACCAATAGAGATTATTGAAAGTACAAAAAACAAGTCAAAGAATGATGTAGCCTCTCAGCAATCTGCTGGTACAGTTAGCGTAGCTGGGGTACCTAATTTTGCAGATAAAAAAGATATGGTAGCATACATTGTTAACAAGGTCCTAGATGGTGATACTAGCTTGCTTTCCTCTTTGAATGATAAAGTAATAAGTGGAAAATCAAAAGCCTATCTAATCAAGATCAATAAGGGATCAATGGATAGACCTGCTATGCCGGATGCTGGATCTGCAACAGCAGCTCCTGGAGTAGCACCAGCTAGTGCATCAGGTGAACCAACTTTTGCTAGTAAAGATGATCATATTGCATTCTTAGTAAACAAGGTGCTTGATGGCGATACTGCAATTATGGATGCAACCCCTGATAAGATTATTAAAGCCAAAGCAAAATCAATGATTATGAAGATCAATAAGGGATCAATGGATAGACCTGCTATGCCGGATGCTGGATCTGCAACAGCAGCTCCTGGAGTAGCACCAGCTAGTGCAAAAGAAAATGATGAAGATTTAATGAAAAGATTAGTAGCCGATGGCATTGCTGGTAAAATGGATGAAATAAATTCTCTTGATAATAAAATTTTAAGAGCAAAAATAAAATCAGCAATTATTAAATCAAAAAAAAGTAAATAACTTTTTTCAGCAATTATTATTTAAATAATAATTCAATACCACAATGAATATTAACCCCTGGTGCAGGCTCGTAATATCTTCCACCCCAGGCATTAATTCTTATATTAGAGTTAAACTTTTCATCTAGCATATTATTAATACCAAAGTAAGGCTTCATCTGTATATTTTTATAATCAATGTTTTTACCCACCCTAAGATTTGAAACTGTATAGGGTTTAGTAAAATCTTCATTCATATCATCTAAAAATATTTTACCCACATATGAAGTACTAAATATTGCATAATAACCACCTGGGTTTAAATATGAAAAATCAGAGTGAAAATAATTTAATGGTATTCCTGGAAGTTTATTTTTATTTAATGACAGGTCTTCTTTTTGATAAGTAGAATAAATAAAATCTGAATAAGTATATGATATGTCTAGTCTTAGATATTTTAATAACTTGATCGATGAAGAAACTTCTATTCCATCTCTTATTGTAGATCCTACATTTTTATAAAATGTTTTTCCGGGTTTTCCTATTATTTCAAAAGGAACTATCTCATTTTGAACCTTAGAATTAAAGTATGATAAGTCCCATGAAAACGATCCTCCGATATATCCTTTTGTCCCAAATTCAAAACTATTAGAGACCTGGGATTCTAAATCTGGATTAAAACCACCAATAGATAAAGGGTTTGGGTCATTGCTTAATTCATTTAATGTTGGTGTTTCGTAATGATTTGAAATATTTATATAAGCTTTTGATCTTTCACTAAATGAAAAAACTATCCCAAAAAATGGACTGGTATTCTTTAAATCACTAAATCCTGAACCTACACCATCTAAGAAATAATAATCAGTTGATTCAATTTTATTTTTATCCCATCTCATTCCAAATATCGATGATATAGAATTATTAAAAAAAATTGCATGTTGAAAAAATATTGCAGTGTTATTAAAAGATTCTATTTGATCAAAAACTTTTGACCCTCTATCCCCAAATAAATTATCAAATCTTTTTCTTCTATCGCTTTGATTGGCCATTTCAAAGCCAACAATCAGTGAGCCTGGTATATTAAATAAATTAAGATTGCTCTTATATTTAGAAATCACACCCCAAAAACTTCGATCTAAATCAACTTGGCCCCCACCTTCGAAAGGTAATTTATTTGAAAAATCACGATTAGTTATAAAAGATTTAATTTCAAAATCTGATGTATTTGACAAAGATACCACATAAGATATACCTATTCTATTCTGGAAAACTTTTTCACCAGAATCATATTGAATGTTTTGCTGTCTAGCTGCCATTCGATTTAAGGCTACTTGCTCTATATTCAATGATCCGGGGTCTTGAGAAAGAGGACTATTGACAAAATTGAAATGAAGGCCGATTTTTGAATTAGTATTAAGTTGATATTCAGATTTCATTATCAAATTATTCGTCTTCATTTTACTGTGACCTCTATATCCTAAATAAGAAGTAGAGGATAGATTTATTAAATACTTAAACCTATTTGTAATATTTCCTATAGTAGTTTGAATTTTATTAAAATTATTTTGAGCAATAACAAAATTTGATTTCAGTAAAAACTTATCTGGGAAAGGTTCTGAT
>Ga0066856_10000850_pt1 | contig 11593 bp, 14 predicted proteins | sample ETNtaG_5_FD_65605 | JGI IMG/M metagenome (GOLD analysis project Ga0066856, IMG submission 65605) | Marine microbial and viral communities from oxygen minimum zone, Eastern Pacific Ocean - ETNP201406SV205 | ecosystem: Environmental > Aquatic > Marine > Oceanic | place: Pacific Ocean: Eastern...
CTTCCACCTATGGGCGGCTTAGATTTTACTCCCATTATTGGATTGCTAGTGCTAAATCTAATTAATACTTCTTTCATTCAAATTATTCGTTCTTTGTTATGAAAACAGTAACTGAAAAAATATCATTTGGCGACTCTTTGACTCTTGAATCTGGGCAAGTGCTATCAAGTTTTGAATTAATGACTGAAACCTATGGGGAACTCAACTCAAAAAAAACTAATGCTGTATTAGTGTGCCACGCCTTCTCTGGCAATCACCATGCAGCTGGCAGAAGAGATGGAGAACCAAAATCTGGTTGGTGGGATGAAATAATTGGAGATGGTAAAACGATTGACACTTCAAAATTTTTTGTAGTCTCCCTCAATAACATAGGTGGTTGTAATGGCTCTACCGGACCGACTACTGTTGCATCTGAATCAGGCCAACCTTATGGTGCAAATTTTCCTGAAGTAACAGTCAGTGATTGGGTTGAAACTCAAAAATTAGTAGCTGATCATTTTGGAATTAGTTGCTGGGAAATGGTTGCTGGAGGTAGTTTAGGCGGAATGCAGGCACTGCAATGGGCAATTTCATATCCCGAGAGAATTAAGAAAGCTGCAATTATTGCTGCGTCAGCAAAAATCAGTACGCAAAATATTGCATTAAATGAGGTGGCCAGAGAAATAATCAAAAAAGATGAGCATTTCCATAATGGTGATTATTTAGTAAAGGGTGAATCACCTAATAAAGGATTGAAAGCTGCAAGGATGCTTGGTCATATAACTTATTTATCTGAGTCTAATATGAGAAAAAGGTTTGGAAGAAAATTGCAAGATCCGGAAAATAAGATAGACGCAGACGTAAACTATGAGGTAGAAAATTATCTACAGTATAAAGGTGAACAATTTTCTAAAACCTTTGATGCTAACAGCTATATCCTTATGACCAAGGCCATGGATAGCTTTGATCCTGCAAAAGACTTCGATAATGATTTGGTTAAATGTCTTAAGAGAATTCAAGCTAAATTGCTTATTGCATCTTTTGATTCAGATTGGCTTTTTCCAAAAGAGTACGGGTTAGACATCCAAATGTCTGCTATCAAGGCAGGAATAGATAGCTCCTACATAGAACTTGATGGCGATTACGGTCATGACAGCTTTCTCTTTTATTCTGATCAGTATGCATCTGCGCTGAAAAACTTCTTAAATTCTAATGGATAGCAGACTTCAATCTATTGTTCTTGATTGGATACCAAGTAACTCCAAAGTTGTAGATTTTGGATGTGGAGACGGGACTCTCCTTAGAATATTAACTGAGCAAAAATCTGTTACCGGTTATGGAGTGGAGAATGATCCTGAAAAAATTAATGCTTGTATTATCAATGGAGTATCTGTAATTCAGCAAGATATTGATGCTGGCATCCAAAACTACAAAGGTATGGATTTTGATTTCGCTGTTATGGCTAGCTCCATTCAATGCTTAAGAAAACCGAGAGACGCGATGAAAAATATTTTAAACGTTGCAAATGAATGTGTAATTACATTGCCGAATTTTGGAAACTGGGAACTCAGATTAGGTATATTAAATGGCAAAATGCCTTCCTCGGCACAACTTCCTGCCAAATGGTATGAAACAAAAAATCTTCATCTATGCACAATTGCAGATTTCGAGGAATTGTGTAGCGATGAGTCTTTTGTCATTAAAGAGAAGGTTTATTTAAATCGTCGAGGCAGCTCTTCGTGGCTTGCCAATACATTTCCTAACTTATTTGCTGCCCAAGCAGTCTATCTCATTGGCTAATCAATCAACTATCGTTGTAGCGACTAATAATCCAGGTAAATTAAAAGAATTTGTCCTGCTGCTCCCAAACTATAAAATAATCTCACAAAATTCTTTAGGAATAACGCCTGATGAGGAGCTTGGTGAGACATTCTTTGAAAATAGTCTTCAAAAAGCTCGAGTAGCAAATGCCGCTTCTGGCATGGCGTCTCTTGGGGATGATTCAGGCTTGATTGTTCCAGCCTTAAATAATTTACCTGGATTGCGATCAGCTAGGTATGCACATGAGTGCGCAACGGATGATGAAAATAGGCAACATCTTAAAAAAGAACTGGAAAAGTTGAAGTTAAATCAAGCGAAAGCATACTTTGTATGTGTACTTGTTTTTGTGCAAGTTCCAGCAGACCCATTCCCACTTATTGCAACTGGGCTCTTGGAAGGCACTGTAAAAACAACAATGCAAGGAGAGAATGGTTTTGGATATGATCCAATGTTCTATCCAAAAAACAGCAATGTGTCCTTAGGAGAAATGGGTGCAGATAAGAAAGCTTTGCTTAGTCACAGAGGGAAAGCTATGCAAATTTTAACAAAAAAGATCGAAGGCTTTGCTTCTGAATAAAATACCTCTCAGTCTTTATATTCATCTACCCTGGTGTGAAACACAGTGCCCCTATTGTGATTTTTCCAATACCACTGACTCTGTAAATGGTAATGATGCAAAATTGGCTGAAGCAATCATTAAAGACATCAACCAATCCAATGATTTAATAGCTGACAGAAAATTTAAAACCATTTATTTTGGTGGAGGCACGCCATCTCTAGCCTCAACTGAATCAATCAAACATATATTAGATTCTATTAAAGATAGATTTGTATCTGAAGAAGCTGAAATAACTTTCGAGATGAATCCTAGTAATGTGTCTGAAGACAAAATTGATAAATTATTAATAGCGGGCATCAATCGAATATCATTAGGCATCCAAAGTTATAACAACCAAGAGTTGCAAGCATTAGGACGCAATCATGATCGAGAATCTGCAATCCATGCCACCCAAGCTCTTAAAGGAATTAATTCAACGATTGATTTAATCTATGGCATTGAAAAGCAAACGCCTGAGTCATTTACTGAAAGCTTAAACAAAATAATTCAATCAGATATCAATCACCTGTCTTTATACCAATTAACAATCGAGCCAAATACTATTTTTTATAAAAAAGAGTTGAAGCTCCCAAATGAAGAAGAAATCGAAATAATTGAATTCATTGCAAAAAATCTTCTAGAAAAAAATGGCTTTAGACAATATGAGGTTTCTTCTTGGTCAAAGCCGGGGTATGAAAGCCAACACAATATGAATTATTGGCAGTTTGGTGATTTTTTAGGAGTGGGTCCAGGCTCACATAGCAAAATCTCAAATAAGGCAGAAATTATAAGATTCAGAAAGATTAAACCCCTGGAGGGATACATTCAAAACCAAAGATCAACTGACTTAAAAATTATTTCAGATAATGATCTCGATATGGATCTTGCAATGAACTTACTAAGAATTAAAAACGGTCTTCAACAAGAAGATATAACAATAAAACTGCCTGCAAGTTTCTTAAAAAAATATCAAAAAGGCATTGATGCGGGTTTGTTATTAAAGAACAGAATTGGAGCAACTCAAAAGGGATATCGATTCCTCAATGAAACTATTCAGTTATTTTTTTAGAACACTTAATAAAAAAGTATGTATTGATCTACCCTCATTTATCGCTCGCTGTTGAAAGCGAGTGATGGGCATGCCTTCATTAGAAATTTGTTTGTGGGAAAAATGTTCTTTAGTTTTTTCTATCTCTTCCTCAATAGATTCAGCGTAATTTTCCCAATCCGTTGAAATATATACCGTCCCATCTTTTTTTAGAACTTTGGCTAAAACTTTTAAGAAATCATAATTAATTAGCCTGCGTTTATGATGCCTGACTTTAGGCCATGGGTCGGGGCAAATAATGTAGACTTCATCAAATATATCTTTTGGCAGGTTTAAAATAAGTTCACGTACATCCTCGTCATAGATTTTTATATTGTTCAAAGAGTTCTGAACAATGCTATTTAAGAGACTGCCTATACCAGAGAGGTATACCTCTGAAGCAACTATAAATGCGTTTGGGTTTTTAGCTGCTAAAAAAGTTGTATTTTCTCCATTGCCAAAACCTATTTCTAAAATAATTTTTTCATGGCTCTTGGCTAATTCTAAGAGTTCCTTCGGTCCTCCGAGACGATGATCTTCCAGTGACTCTAATGCGTTTCTTTGAGATACGGTAATGCGTCCAAGTCTTTTTACAAAACTTGTTAAGTAAGGTTTATCTTGATTAATAGCAGAGTGCCTATCTTAGGCTGCGTTAGACATGGCTGCTTTGAGTTTTTTCAATGCTCCATTTTCAATTTGTCTAATTCTTTCTGCAGAAACATTGTACTCATCAGCTAAGTCGTGAAGTGTTTCTTTTTCGTCGGCAAGGTATCTTCTTGCAATAATGTCTTTGCTACGATCATCTAAGCTAGACAAGGCCATGGAAAGCTCTTGTGCATTATGATCGGAGACTTCTTGCGCCTCGACAAGAATCTCGGGGCTGGATGATTTGTCTTCAAGGTACTGAGAGGGAGAAAGGATATCGCCTTCATCATCGCTGCCAACAGGCGCATCAAACGCCGAGTCATTCGAGGTCAATCGATTTTCCATATGTAAAACGTCTTTCACTTCTACATTCAAATCTTCTGCGATCTTTTCAGCTTCTTCTTGTGTTAACCAATCCAGTGTTTTTTTCTTGCTTCTGAGATTAAAGAAGAGTTTTCTTTGCGCTTTTGTTGTTGCAATTTTTACCATTCTCCAATTTTTAAGAATGTACTCATGAATTTCAGCTTTGATCCAATGCACAGCAAAAGAAACAACCTTAACGCCTCGATTTGGATCAAATCGATCAACGGCTTTCATCAGTCCAACATTGCCTTCCTGAATGATATCGGCGAGAGGCAAACCGTAACCTTGATAAGATCGCGCAATATGCACCACAAATCTTAAGTGCGAAAGAACAAGTTGGCGAGCTGCTTCAAGATCGTTGTTCTCATAAAGCTTTTGCGCTAGCTCCTGTTCCTGTTCCGCGGTCAGGATAGGAATAGCATGCACGCAAGACAAATAAGATTCTATATCTTTGCCTGGGGTTGAAAGCGTAATTGTTTGTAAGTCTGTACTCATATATATATTTTACTAATAACTAATTATAACCCATAGTTATTAGGAACTGATAATTATAGCAAATTTTTACTAAAACCACCTATTAGAGACAAAATTGTCCTTTTTTCGTTCAGATTACTTACTGCAATGAACATAGGGTTTAATATGCTATCTTTTTTCCCGTATTCAAGGGGTTTTTGATTATCTATTTGGAAAATTCCTCCGCCCCTAGAGCGAAGAATAGCATCTGCAGCTGCTATGTCCCACTCAGAAGTGGGGCCAAATCGTGGATAGATATCAGCTGTCTTATCTGCCAAGGCGCAAATTTTAAGAGAACTGCCCTTAGATATAATCTTTAGTCTTTTTCCTTTTTTATCTAAAAAGTTTAAAAAGGCTTTGTCTATGACGGTTCTGTGACTCTTGCTGGTAACTATTCGCAGGGTTGATCGTTTTTTACTGTCAGCCTTTTTCTTATTCATTTGTTGATTCGTTATTCCAGACCAGACTTGATCAAAAACCGGCGCCCCTACCACTCCAAGCACAGGCTTACCATTTTGAATAAGGGCTATGTTGGTTGTGAACTCATCTGATTTATTAACAAACTCTTTAGTTCCATCAATGGGATCGATAATCCAAAACTCTTTTGCTGGCTTGTAATTTTTTTGCCTAAAACTTTCTTCTGAAACAACAGGTATATCAGGAAAGTGTCTTTTAAGAAACTTTACCATTGCTTTATGAGCATACATATCTGCAGCAGTCACAGGCGACCCATCTTTCTTTTCTTGCACGTTTGACCTAGGATTACGATAAATTTTAAGAATCTCTGGAAATAAACTACGTGTTAATTCCTCTAATTGAGAGATAATAAGTTCTAAATTCTTAGATAACATTTCATTAATGGTAAAACTTAATTCTACCACTGCTATTCTCTCAGATCTTGACGGAGTGATCTTAAATCTTGATTACGATATAAAGTTTTGGGAATCATGGTTGCCTGAGCACTTGGCAAGCCAATCAAACCAAAGCCTAAAGGAAGTCAAAACAAAGATACAAGCAGAAATTGATATCCAAAGAGGAACTTTAAATTTTTATGACCTAAATTATTGGGATGATTTGCTGAGTGTTGACTGCATGGAAATTATCAGAGAACAAGAAGAGAAATGCTCTTACTTAGAAGGTTCATATGAAGCTTTACAAAGATTATCAACCATGCAAAACCCTAAACATATTCTGACTAATGGAGACCCAAGGGCACAGGAATACAAAGCAGAGACTCAAAATTTTCTAGAATTTTTTGATTCAATTTTTTATAGCATGCATGCAGGATACCCCAAAGAGGAAAAAGAATTCTGGGCTTTAGCAAGGCACAATTTAAATCTAGATTTTGAAGATGCGATATTTATTGATGATGATTTTAAGGTCGTCACAGCTGCTATTAAAGTGGGAATCAAGAAAGTGATCTGGATTACTCCAGGCAAAAATAGAGTTTTGCAAAACGGAATTGAGACTTTTCCTAGTCTAGCTGAGTTAACTGCTGCAATTACTTGAATCTAGGTTCTCATAATCGAGAGCCTGTAAAATTCGATCAAAAATTTCTGTGTTATCCATTACCCCACTAAATAGTTCTGCGCCTGGACCATAAGCATAAATATTAATTGGCGATAGATCATGACTCCCAGTGGTCCATTGAGCTTGAACCTTTGAGCCTTTTGGACGCTGCAAGACCAAACCACCTGTAGCATGATCAGCAGTAATAAGAATTAAAGTATCTTGATTTGCAACAGCAAAATTTGTGGTAGCTTGAACGGTTGCTTCAAAATCAGCAAATTCAACCAACATATATTCAACATTGTTATCGTGACCCGCCCAATCTATTTGACTGCCTTCAGACATTAAGAAAAATCCTGAGCAATTTTCAGATTTGCTTTCAAGAAAACTCAGTGCAACTTCTGTCATCTGAAGCTGAGTTGGAGTTCCTAACTTTCTATCAAAACCATCCTCAGCAAAGAGCCCTATCACCTGCTCTTTTGAACTAAGCAATGTAGAATCTAATAGGCTCTTGTCATAGATCATAAAGGGGCTATCTTGAGATGGAGTAACATTAAAAAATTCTTGGCCACCACCAAGGGCAATGTCTATATCAGAATCAACGAGCATTTTCGCTATTTCTTTTTCTTTGTAACGGCTATCAATGTGAGCATAAAAAGCTGCAGGTGTAGCGTGAGTAATAGATGAAGTTGCCACTAGACCAGACTTATAACCTTTCGTGCTTAAAAGTTCCGTAATGGTAGGAAGAAATTTCTTCTCAGCATCAACTGCCAAGTATCGATTTTTTGTTTTAACTCCTGTAGACCATGTTGTAGCTGAGGCTGCTGAATCAGTATAAAGACTATCTGCTGAATGATTGTAGACAATCCCAGTGATAGGAAAATTTTCAAATGACAATCTATGATCAGGGCCACCAGTTGCGAATCTTGCTAAGGCGACTTGATTGGGACCCATGCCATCTCCAATCAATAAAATAATATTTTTTGCTTTAATTGCTGGGGAACTTTCGAGGGTTATAGATGGTTTTGTATCAGAGCCAATAGCAACCAACTCAATATCATCCCCACGTCCGCAGGCAAAGAGCATAAAGGTGCTTAAGATGAGCAAAGATTTTTTCATTTTATTTTCTGCTGGGTTGCAATGACTCTAGACGAGTTTTGTGCACTTCATCAGGAGACAGCGAATAGTCAAAGTCATAAAGAGCTCCCTCCCAATCACCGTAAGCAATATTTTGAAGCATGAACCACTTGACTCCCCAATAATCAGCATAATCTTTAACAATGTTCGCACGATTGCTTGGGTTTAAATTATTGTCTTTAGCATCTACAAAATCCCCCAAGTTATCTCCAGCCATCAAAAGGACTCTATATTCATTACCCACCAATGTCCTTCTTGGGCCCTTATCAGAGTCCCAGTTATTTTCTCCTCTCATTAAAACAGTTTCCTTGGTTTGGTCCCAGTGAATGCCAAGCTTGGTAAGATTCTTTTTGGTTGCCTCTTTTAACTCAACCACTCGATTGGTGACATAAAAAATTGTTACACCTTTTGCAGCGGCATAATTCAGAAAGTCTTTTGCTCCAGGAACCTCAGTGGCAGCTGCTTCTTTGCCCCAACTTACCCACCCCTCTGGGTACTTGGTACCATCAAGAATCATTCTAGCTTCATAAGCAGTATTATCTAAAACTGTCTCATCCACATCTACTATGATGGCTGGTTTTTTATTCTGAACATCTTGTCCTGGCAAAGCGCTCCAAGAGGGATCTGCCAAGGCAATATCTAGCGCTTGCTTTGCAGATCTAAAGGTTTGAAGACTTCCTGCCAGTCTTTCAGCTGCCGTCTGCTGATAGAGAACAGACATAATATTTTGTTCTTTTAGGTCTCTAACATCTTTCTTTGCGTTCTCTGCAAAAATAATTTCTGTTGTGATCAGCGAGTTTAAAAGAAATAAACTTTGCCAGAGACGTGCTTTCATAGATTCAAGATATTATAATTTTTTGTTTAAAAACTTATTGTATCCATGAGCAAAGAAATAATCACCAAATTAGACGAGTTAGATAATGGACTGAAGAAACTTAGCGCTGAGAGAAAAGTAGTCCTCCCTCATCACAAAACATTTGAATTAGTAGATGAGCTGAGGGATATTGTTAAAAATATCAAAAATGAGGTAGGTTCAAATGAGTAAATACACATGTTTTGATGTCAGCGTAAAAGATCATGTGGCCCATGTGGTCATGAATCGTCCTGATGAATTTAATTCCATGACACGACTATTCTGGAAAGAACTACCTGAAATAGTTAAAGAACTAGATAAGAATGCTGAAGCAAGAGTGATTTTATTAAAAGGAGAAGGCAAGCATTTTAATGCCGGCATGGATTTGGCTAATTTTGCTCCTGCAGATAAAAACGGTCCAAAAAAAGACCCTGCTCGAATGCGAGAAACTTTTTATCATGAAGTCCTAGAACTGCAAAATACCTTTACTGCATTAGAGGAATGCCGCATGCCGACAATTGCATCCATCCAAGGCGCTTGTGTTGGTGGTGGCATAGATATGGTTTCTGCTTGTGATATTAGGCATTGTTCATCAGATGCATTCTTTAAAATTGCTGAAGTTGATATTGGGCTAGCGGCAGATGTTGGAACTTTACAAAGATTGCCCACATTAATGCCAATTGGTGCAGTGAGAGAGCTTGCTTATACTGGTAGAAAGTTTCTTCCAGCAGAAGCCCTAGAATTAGGCTTTATGAATAAAGTTTTTGAAACTAGAGAAGACCTTGAAAAAGGTTCACTAGAATTGGCTAAAGAAATTGCCTCTAAATCTCCACTAGTTACTCGCGTTATTAAAAAACAAATTAATTATGCGCGTGATCACAGTGTGAAAGAAGCTCTTGATTACCATGCGGCATGGAATTCTTCATTAATTAGCGGTCAAGATATGGAAGCAGCAATGAAAGCTTTTATGGAAAAATCAAAAGCCAATTATGATGACTTAGAGCCAACACATTCATTCTGGGAAAAAGACGGGTTAGTTCCTTAAGAAGACAGGCTCGGAATCTGTTGAAAGTTTTTTTGAGTACTTATAACCTTCAGAATTAAAATTCTTTAAGTCCTCGGACTTAGTAACTTTGTTTTTAATCATCCAGTGACTCATGAAGCCACGAGCTTTTTTAGCATAAAAACTAATGAGTTTGTATTCACCATTTTTAAAATCTTTAAAAACGGGTGAAACAACTTCAACATCTGTTGGCAGGGATCCCACAACGGTGAAATATTCTTTTGATGCAAGGTTTACGACAAGATTTGATTTATTTGCTTTAAGTTCCTTCAAAATATTTTCTTGAACTTTATTACCCCAGAACTCATATAGATTTTTGCCCTTGGAGTTTTGCAATTTGGTGCCCATCTCCAAGCGATAAGGCTTAATGACGTCCAAAGGTCTTAACTCGCCATACAAACCAGATAAAATTCTTAAATGTTTTTGCGCAAAAGTTATATCTTTTTTATTAAAAGTATCTGCTTGCAGGCCCTGATAGACATCACCCTGAAACACAAACAAAGCTGGTTGGCTGTCAGCACTTATTTTTTTAGCTGCTGACCAACTCTGAAAACGATCAAAGTTGAGGGTTGCCAACTTATCGCTTAAGCCCATGAGGGAGGCAATATCTTTAGGCTCTTTTGTTTTTAGCTCTTTAATTAACTTGGTTGAATCAGACAAAAATGCAGGCGCAGTAGGCTCCACATCAAATTCCTTAGTGTAATCAAGAGTTTTGGCTGGTGATAATAAAACGATCATGGTTCTTATTTTAAACAAATCTCTTTAATATACATAGCATGAGTGATTATTTAGGTCGGTTTTTTGCACGCCTGATGCCTGTTTTATTAATGTTGGTCATGGTGGTGGTCATTGGTCGCTATTTTTTTGGTATCGGCAGAGTGGATATTCAAGAACTGGCTTTGTATTTGCACGCACTTATTTTTTTAGGCTGTGCGGGTTGGGCCTACTCTGCAGATGAGCATGTACGAGTTGATATTTTTTACCGTAATGCATCGCTAGAATATAAAAAATTAGTTAACACTTGTGGAATATTATTTTTTCTTTTGCCAACTGTTGGTGTTTTGGGATACTACGCACTAGATTTTGTTGCAGCTTCTTGGTCTGTAAAAGAAATTTCTACTGAGCCGGGTGGGCTGAGCATTGTTTATATCCAAAAATCTTTTATTTTTTTGTTTCCACTGGTTTTAGCTTTGGCTGGAATCAAGGAGCTATATAGAACATGGAAATAATTCCAATTCTTTTAATAGTTCTAATTTGTGCCGCCCTTCTGCTTGGTTATCCAGTAGCTTTCACACTTGCTGGAACCTCAATCTTGTTTGCGCTCCTTGGCATCGCATTAGATTTTTTTGATCCTAATTTATTCAAAACGATCCCCATGCGAATCTTTGGAATCATGAACAATCAAACTCTCCTAGCTGTTCCGCTGTTTGTTTTTATGGGTGTGGTCCTAGAAAGATCTGGCATTGCCACCAAAATGCTTAGAGATATGGCCATAGTATTCAAAAATACAAATTCAGGCCTAAGTATCTCTATTATTATTGTTGGAGCCTTGCTAGCTGCAAGCACTGGTATTGTTGGCGCAACGGTTGTGACCATGGGTCTGATGTCCCTGCCCGCCATGTTAAAACAAGGGTATGACAAAGATTTTGCAGCGGGATTAGTTGCCTCCACTGGAACGTTAGGTCAGATTATCCCTCCTTCCATAGCTCTGGTCTTGCTTGGAGATGTGATGTCAAATGCCTATCAAAGAGCCCAAAACAATATGGGAGTATTTTCACAAGAAACTGTATCCGTAGGAGATTTATTTGTCGGAGCAATTGTTCCAGGCATGATGATTGTTGCAGGGTATTTAATTTACACCATCCTTATTAATCGAAAGAAAGAATTTTTACCAGTAGATGAAATTGAGGGTGAGGCAAACATCTTCAAAACTCTCCTCCCACCAGCAACCCTTATTTTTGTTGTTCTTGGATCCATCATTGCAGGGATAGCAACGCCAACTGAAGCGGCGGGCGTTGGAGCTTT
>Ga0066856_10000853_pt1 | contig 11579 bp, 8 predicted proteins | sample ETNtaG_5_FD_65605 | JGI IMG/M metagenome (GOLD analysis project Ga0066856, IMG submission 65605) | Marine microbial and viral communities from oxygen minimum zone, Eastern Pacific Ocean - ETNP201406SV205 | ecosystem: Environmental > Aquatic > Marine > Oceanic | place: Pacific Ocean: Eastern...
CAAGTTAAAATTAAAGCCTTGTTAGCCTGAAACAAAGGGAATGTCTTGTAACGTATATTGAAAATTATGAAATTTCTACAATGGAATATTCTGAGAAAATAAATCAAAAATCTTTTTTAGAGCTGGATGAAAGTGATAGGATAGGCCTAATAAAAAGATTTGGTGAAAAGGAATTTAGATTAGAACAAATAAATAATTGGATTTATAAGCATTGCGTGAATTCTTGGAAAGATATGAAAAATATTCCCTGTCAATTAATCGATCAATTAAATGAGAAAATTAATCTTTATCCTCTAACAATTGAAAAAATAACTGGGAAAGATGAGCATAGCACACGAAAGTTTTTATTAAGAACTAAAAAACTTAATAAAATTGAGTCTGTATTAATGCCAGATAAGAAGAGAAATACTATATGCATTTCTAGCCAATCAGGGTGTGCTCTTGATTGTAAATTTTGCGCAACAGCTTCTATGGGGTTTCTGCAAAATCTTAATCCTGCAGAAATCGTAAATCAAATGATTTTTTTGCAAAAAAGCTCAAATATCAAGATCACCAATGTAGTTTTTATGGGGATGGGTGAGCCTTTTTTAAATTATAATAATGTGATGAAGGCCGCATCAATAATAAGAAAAAATTTTAATATAGGTTCTCGTAAAATAACAATTTCAACTGCTGGAATTGCTTCAAAAATCAAGCAAATGGCTGATGATAAGCATGGATATAAGCTTGCTATAAGCTTAAATGCTTCCTCTGAAGAAGTCCGTATGAAGATCATGCCAATTACAGATAAGTATTCATTGCTTGAGCTAATAGAATCTGCTCAATATTATTATCATAAAATTAAACGATTTATTACCTTTGAATATGTTTTGTTAAAAGATGTTAATGATACAAAAGAGGATGCTGCTAACTTGGCTAAGCTATTGAAGCCCCTTCCTTGTAAATTAAATATTATTCCCTATAATGAGATTGACGGTGATTATAGCAGGCCTAGCAATGAAGTTATTAATGAATTTGTAAACAAATTAAGTAGCTATCCATTTAATGTTACTATTCGCTGGAGCAAAGGGACAGATATTGAAGCTGGATGTGGACAGCTAGCGTTGAAAGATGGCAACTAATGCATTTTGGTATAATGGCACAAGAAATAATTGATAAGTCCGATTTTTCTGGAAAGATAGGTGTGATACTCGGATCGGGCTTATCTAACATATGCAGAGAGGTAGAACCGATATCAATAATTCCATATAGCGATCTTTCTAATTTCCCAATTTCAACTGTTGAGGGGCATAAAAGTGAGATGCTAATAGGGTTATTAGATGAAGTTGAGATAATCATAGCATCTGGGAGATTCCATTATTATGAAGGATATTCATTCCATGAAGTAACTTCGGTAGTTAAATTATTCCATGAGCTTGGAATAGAAAATATTATTATTACCAACTCATCAGGAGCCTTAAATAAATCATTTTCACCAGGAGAATTAATGGTTGTTACAGGGCATATGGATTGTACTTATAGACATAGCTCAATAGACCCCAAATTATATAATGGCATTCCTTATTATGATTCTGGTCTTATGGAGTTATCCTTTGAATGCGCAAAGAAAATGGGTATAAATTTAAGAGATGGTAATTATTGCTGGACCCAAGGTCCTTCTTATGAAACACCAGCTGAAGTACAGGAATTGATTAATTTAGGTGGAGATGCTGTAGGTATGAGTACTGTTCCTGAGATAATTGCTAGTGGTGAATTTGGAATAAGAACATTGGTTTTGTCATGTTTAACAAACATGGCAGCTGGAATAACTAACAAGCCTTTAAGCCATATTGATGTGGTTAAAATGGCTAAAAAATCATCTAAGGATATATCTAGATTAATTTTAGGGTTAATTCAAGAATTATAAATTAATACCCTATCGCTGTATTTTCTCCTCGAGAATCAGCGCCGCCCCAATATCCATCTTTAGTAATCATTATTCCATTTGCTTCACCAATTGAGCTTCGAATTCTAATATTATGACCCATTTTTTTAAGGCTATTAATAGTTTTTTTATTTAGTCCATTTTTTTCATGAAATACCATATCTGGTAGCCATTGAGAATGAACCCTTGGGGATGAAACAGCTTCTTTAATATTCATATCGTGTAGAACTACATTTAATATATTTTGCATGACAGTTGTTATAATGGTTGACCCTCCTGGTGAGCCAAGAATTAAAAAAGGACGATTATTTTTAAGGACTATAGTTGGAGTCATAGAGCTTAAAGGTCTTTTTTTTGCCTCAATTGCATTAGCCTCATTACCAAGTAGACCAAACATATTTGGTTCTCCAGGTTTGCTTGAAAAATCATCCATTTCATTATTTAGTAAAAAACCGCCTCCAGTTACGGTGATTCCGTTTCCATATCCTGCATTGATTGTTGTTGTGACAGAAACAGCATTGCCTTGTTTATCGACGATAGAATAGTGAGTGGTTTCTTCGCTTTGATCTAAATAGGGGTTGCCATGTTTAATAGATTTTGAGATGGAAGCTTTGGAAAAATCAATATCTTTTAAACGCTTATCTGCATAATCATTAGAAAGAAACATGCTTTTAGGGACATTCCAAAAATCAGAATCTCCCATATGTTCAGTTCTATCAGCATAGGCTCTTCGTTCTAATTCAGTTAGTATATGAATATAATTAACTGAATTAAATGAAAGATCAAGATCTTGATCTTTCATGATCTTTTCAAACATATTTAGCATATGAACAACTAGCAATCCACCAGAGCTAGGAGGTCCCATAGAAATTATATCATATTCCATGAATGAGCCTTTAACAGGTTCTCTATATTTAGATACGTAATTTTCCAGATCTTTATAATCCATCCATCCTCCGACTGCCTTCATTTCTTCAACGATAAGTCTTGCGGTTTCCCCCCTGTAAAAACCATCCCTTCCATTATTAGAAATTCTTTCTAAGGTATTTCCAAGATCGTTTTGTATAAAAATATCACCTTTTTTCCATTTTCTATCATCTCGAGTAAAAATCCTTTTTGTTTCTGAGTGCTTGCTAAGCCTATCTTTATTTTTATTAAATCTCTCAGCTTCATATTTTGATAGTTTAAAACCTTCTTTGGCCAATTTTATCGCTGGTGCGATTAATTGTTCTCTTGAAATATTGCCAGAACCATAATCTCTCCATGCCTTTAATAATCCATCAACAGATCCAGGAACGCCTGCGGCAAAATGAGTGGAGCGTGATTTGCCTTTAATGATATTACCATCTTCATCTAAATACATATTTCTATTTGCTGCTTCTGGAGCCATTTCTCTATAGTCCAACGTAAAGGATTCTCCACTTGCTAATTTTGTGGTCATAAAGCCACCGCCGCCAATATTACCATTTGAAGATGACGTTACTGCCAATGCAAATCCAACAGCAGCGGCAGCATCAATGGCATTTCCTCCTGATTTAAGAATATCTACACCAACTTGAGATGCCTGTTTGCTGGTAGAGACCACCATTCCATTCTCTCCAAAAATAGGATTCTTTTTAGAGCATGAATAAGGGATTAAAAGCAAGATTAGGAGATAAAATTTTAATATTTTTCTATTCATGATGAGTCAATACCTTTCCATATAGATTTTTTGATGGGTTTCCATTTTCTAGGGATATATTTCCGTTTACAATGACCCAATCAATGCCAGAGGGGAATTGGTGAGGATTTTCCCAAGTTGAATTATCTATGATATTATCGGGATCAAAAATTATTAAATCAGCCCAAAAATCTTTCTTTAGTAACCCTCTATCTGTTAAGCCAAGAACTGAAGCGGGTAGCTGTGTCATCTTTCGAATGGATTCTTCAATGCTTATGATTTTTCTTTCTCTTACATAACGACCCAGGATACGAGGAAATGTTCCATAGTTTCTTGGGTGGGGGTTTGCTTTTCCAAAGTCTATGGTTCCTCCATCAGATGCATGCATTACATGCGGGTGAGCCATAATTTGTTCTACATCTTTTTCATTTAAGCAGTGATAGATACCTCTTCCATTGCTTTTATAAACAAGATCCATTAGTACTTCCGCCGCGTTTGCAGGAGTAGGTTTAAATCCTTTAGATATAGTTACTTGAGCAAGATTTTGTCCATTGAGATCTGAGTTTGGAGGATAATCTGATATTACAATGCTAGCAGGATCGCCACCACCTCTATCATTAACAATATTCCATACTATTCCTTGTTTTATTTTTTTTCGAGAAGCTTCTTCATCTAGTCGCTGTTTTAGCATAGAGTGCCCACCAGCTAAAGACCACGCTGGAAAAATAATAGTAAGGCTTGTACTGGTTGCGGTATATGGATATTGATCTAATGTTACATCGACCCCTTCATTACGCGCATTATCTACCATCTTTAATGTATTTTTTGAGCTACCCCACATAGGCTTACCCACAGCTTTATGATGAGAAATTTGTACTGGTAATTTTGCTTTTCGGCCAATATTGATTGCTTCTTCAACAGACTCTAATAATCCACTGACTCCTTCTTCTCGCATATGGGTTGCATAGAACCCATTATTTTGTGATACAACTTCAGCTAAGGCTACAACTTCTTCAGTATTTGAGTAAGCCCCGGGAATATATTTTAAGCCAGTTGACATTCCGAACGCCCCATCATCCATTGCTTCTTGAATAAGCTTTTCCATCATTTTAAGTTCATTTGGCTTAGCCAATCTGTTTTCGCTTCCCATTATTTCTTTACGAATAGTGTTATGGCCAACGAGAAGCGCTAAATTTGGACCAATCCCTTTTGAGCGAGTTTTAACGATAAAATCTTTAATAGGGTAGGGAGAACCTCCGCAATTTCCTCCAACCATGGTAGTTACTCCTTGTTGAAGATAATTTTCAACTAATGGAAAGTCTAGGCTTTTTCTTTCAGAGTGGGTATGCATATCAATAAATCCTGGCGCAACTATTTTTCCATTTGCATCAATGATCTGTTTTCCACTGGCATTGTTTAATTTTTCCCCTATATGCACTATTTTACCATTGTTTATATAAATGGATGTATTTTTAATTGGTGAGCCAGTTCCATCAATAACTAAACCGTTTTTAATTATGATGTCATAATTATTATTGGCGCAAGAAATAATAATTAATGCAATTAAATATATAATGAATCTTTTCATTTATGCTTTCTTTCTTTTCCATTTGAGGTAATAAGGTAAAATTAACATATATACTCCAGTAATCCATAATCCAAAAAGAATGATACCAGATGGCAAGAATATCCATAGTTTTATTTTATCATGAAACCAGGATCCATCATGCAATTGCTCTATAAGATCAGAGCGCCTATAAGCTACTTGCATTACTTCTCCAGTGTAAGTATCGATTTGAATCTCCCATTTATTATTTGCACGAACTTTTACTATTCCTTTATCAGGCCTAACATCTAGTCTATCTATATCACTCCAAGAGTTAATTTTAGCTTGATCTATAGATTTAGATATGACCAATATGCTATCAAAGGTTATTGATAGATCGCCCTGCTTGCTTCCTTTTAAAGTCGGAGGTTGAATCCAATTAACATCTTTTTTTAATTGAAGGATGATCCCTGTTACAAGAACAATAGAAATAGGAAGAAAAATAATAAAAGATCCCCAGTAATGGGTTTTTCTAGTGAATCTGCTCCATTTGATTTTTTTTTTCAGAATAAGTCCTCAGAAGTTGTTTTATCATTTAAGGATTTAGCTTCTCCTTGATGATAATTTCGCTAATAAGCGTAAAATTTCCAAGTATAGCCAAATTAAAGTGACTAAAAGGCCAAAAGCACCATACCATTCCATATAGCTAGGTGCGCCTTTTTCAGCAGCTTCTTCAATAAAATCAAAATCTAATACTAAATTAAGCGCTGCGATTATCACTACGCCTACACTAAACAGAATTCCCATATTAGAATTTGAATTGATAAGCGGAACTGTGATATTAAAAATTCCAAGAATCCAGCTGATCAGGTATACGAATGCTATGCCTCCAGTAGCTGCAAAAATTCCAAGTTTAAAATTTTCTGTTGCTTTTATTAGACCAGATTTGTAGGCCAAAAGTAAAGATCCCAATGTGCCAAAAGTAAGCATGACTGCTTGATTAACAATTCCTGGGTACATTGTTTCAAATATTCTGGATAAACCTCCTAGCGCTAATCCTTGTAAGAGCGCATATAGTGGAACAGTATATTTAGCTAAGGTATGTTTAAAGGCAGTAATGATTCCTAAAATAAAACCACCAATAAATCCAAGGGTCATTAGTCCTCCCGCTTTTGGGTCGCCAACTGGGAGGTTCCAGGTATATAGTGCAGTGGTCATTAATAAGAGCAAAGATAGCGCTGTTTTATTAACAGTGCCCATAATGGTCATGGTTTGAACACTTTGACCAGCATAAGAAGCGAATGTTTTTGCGTTTAATGTTGGATTTCCTGAACGAAAACTTAGATGTCTATTCATTTGTAGTCCTCTATATTTTGATTGATTGTTTTTATCAATTGTTCAATTTCTATGCGCTCTTGGATTTGAGTATCTCTATGTCGAAGCGTTACAGTATTATCCTCTTTTGTTTGATGATCGATAGTTATGCCAAAAGGAGTGCCTGCTTCATCTTGTCGATAATAACGTTTGCCTATAGACCCTTGTTGGTCAAAAATTACCTTAAAGTGAGGCTTGAGAATTTCTAATATCTTTTTTCCGATCTCAGGAAGGCCATCTTTTTTTATTAAAGGACACACCACAGCTAGAATTGGCGCAATTCTTGGATGTAATTTCATCACAATGCGATTATTCTCTACATCTTCCCAATAGGCATCAGTGAGAACAGATAGCATCATGCGGTTCAATCCAGCAGAAGTTTCTATTATATAAGGAAGAAATCGCTCATTTTTTTGTTGGTCAAAAATCTCCATTTTTTTCCCTGAGTATTCTTGATGGCGCAGTAGGTCAAAATCAGTTCTATTATGTATACCCTCAATTTCAGACCAACCAAAAGGAAATTCGTATTCAATATCCCATGCTTCTTTTGCATAGTGCGCAAGTTCATTAGGGCCATGTTCATTTAGCCGTACTTTTTTTGGATCGACCCCAAGAAGTTCATAAAATTTTAATCTTTCTTCTTTCCATTCTATCATTGATTGATCATCTTCGCCAGGCTTTACGAAGTATTGCATTTCCATTTGTTCAAATTCTCTTGTTCTAAAAATAAAATTTCTTGCTATAATTTCATTTCTAAAAGCTTTCCCAATTTGAGCAATGCCAAATGGAATTTTTAATCGCATTGCATTTTGAACTAGTAAATAGTTTACGTAAATACCTTGTGCCGTCTCAGGTCTAAGATAGGCAATATCAGAGTCCTTTTCAACTGGACCAATATGGGTCTTAAACATTAGATTAAATTGCCTGGGATCAGTTAGCATTCCAGTAGTTCCGCATTTAGCACATTTAATGGTATCCCACTTGGTGTTTTCTATATCATCAGTCAGTTCATCTGCTTTAAATCGAGCCTTGCAATGTTTACAATCAATTAGTGGATCATTGAAAGCATCGACGTGCCCGGAAGCTTCCCATATTTTTGGGTGCATCAATATCCCACTATCAAGACCAACGATATTTTCATGTATCTGAGTCATTGATTTCCACCATAACTGAGATATTTTATTTTTTAATTCTACTCCCAATGGGCCATAATCATATATAGCTCCATATCCACCATATATCTCAGAACTTTGAAATATAAAGCCCCTTCTTTTGCATAATGAAACTATTTTTTCAATACTCATAATTTTTATTTATCTAAGCTTTGAAGTTCAGTTTCTATTTTTTCATTGAATGGAATTTTTTCATCTTCTTTGATAGATGTTGTTTGTATTTCTTCATTTTTTGAATTGACATAAATCGTAATGATAGAAATACCTAAAATCCCGATTAGCATTGGTGCAATCCAAGCCAAAAGATTAAACCCTTCTCTTTTTGGGATAGCAAGAACGCGCTCTCCGTATTGTTCAGTGTAGAATGATATTATTTCTTTTCTAGATTTTCCACTGCTAACCATCTGGGCAATATTGTTTTCCATTTCTTTATTTCCATGGTCATATACAGTCCCACTATAGCAACAGGTCGCCATTAGACTTTTCTCAATTTCAATGATCAAATCATTTTTATTATCATCAAATAATCCTTGTGAGAGCAATAAATAAATTGAAAGAATTAATTTCATTTCTTTTTTGTCTTTCGCCTTTTTTTTCTTGGGGGCGCTGCTCTTTTTTTATCAATTATTTCAACCGCTTGTTCAAGGGTTAGAGTTTCAATATCATTATCTCTTGGTAAAGAGGCATTAATTTTTCCATCAGATATATAAGGGCCATATCTTCCTTCTTTTAAAACAAGTGTTTCCCCAGAATTTGGATGGTTTCCTAGGCTTTTGATTTCTTGAGGACCGCTTGTTTTTTTTGCAATAAGATCAAGGGCGTCATTTAGTTCAATTGTTAGTGGGCTCATATCATGAGGAATTTTACCATTTTTCCCTTTTCCTGCTGATACGTAAGGTCCAAACCTTCCATAATCAGCTTTAACATCTTCTCCGTTTTCTGGGTGTTTTCCTAATATTCTAGGCAAGGTTAAAAGTTTCATTCCAAGTTCAAGTGTTATTTCATCATTAGGGGTCCCTTTTGGTATTGCCTTTCTTTTGTTTGTATCTCCTAGTTGGACATACGGGCCATACGGGCCATTTTTCAGTAATATCATTTCTCCTGAATCAATATCTTTTCCTAGTTCTTTTTCTTCATTGATTTCTTGATTGAGTATTTCTAGAGCCTTGTCAACATTAAGATCTCCTAGAAAGATATCAGAAGGTACTGACTTGCGGGTTTCCCCTCTCCTTACAAAAGGCCCATACATGCCAACGCGAATTTCAATAGGATCTTTATCATTGGTTAATTGTACAGAGCAGGCCTTTCCAATATCTATTTGGTCTTCTAGCATTTTTTCAAGACCAGAATTTTCTTTATTTCCAAAATAAAATTCTTTCATAAAGGGTAGCGAATCAAGCTCGCCTCTTGAAATAGCATCTAATGAATCTTCCATACTTGCAGTAAAAGCGCTATCAACTAACGAATTAAAGTGATTCTCAAGAAGTTGGGTTACAGCCAGGCCAAGAAATGTAGGTGTAAGTTTTCCTTGAGCTCGTTCAACATAAGTTCGCTTTACAATAGTGTCGATCGTATTAGCCCAAGTAGAGGGTCGACCTATTCCTTTTGACTCCAACTCTTTAACTAGCGAAGCTTCGGTAAATCGTGCAGGTGGTTTTGTTGAATGTTCATTTGATGTAAGTTCATCACAAGAGAGCGAATCACCTTTCTTCATTGAGGGAAGTATTGTTTCTTGGTCGTCATTGACGCTATTACGCCTATCAGTGCTTTCAACATAGGCAGCCATATATCCGGGGAATAGGATAACCTTTCCATTTGCTTTGAATATTGTTTTATCATTTTCAATTGAAACTGAAACTCGATTTATTTTTGCAGGTTTCATTTGGGATGCGATCGTTCTCTTTAGTATAAGATCATATAGGCTCCCTGCATCATTATCAATAGAATTTATCACGTCGTTTTTTGATGAAAAATTGATTCCTGCAGGTCGAATAGCTTCATGTGCTTCTTGGGCATTTTTCACATTAGTTGTATAGTGCTTTGGGCTTGAAGGAAGGTATTCTTTTCCATATTTTTGATTAATTAAATTGCGAGCACCATTGATTCCTTCATCTGAAAGGGAGATAGAATCGGTTCTCATATAAGTAATAAATCCTTTTTCATAGAGCCTTTGGGCATTTCGCATTGTTTTTTTGGCAGATGAACGGAGTTTTCTCGCTGCTTCCTGTTGTAAGGTTGAAGTGGTAAAGGGAGGCTTAGGATTGGAGTTGGTTATTTTTTCATTTACATCTGTTACAACCCAATTTCCATTATTTAATTCTTTTATAAGCTCATTAGCCTGTGCTTCAGAAAGAAGAATAGAATCTTTATTTTTTAGCATTCCTGAATTGGGATCAAAGTCTTTGCCAATAGCAATTCTTTTTCCATCAATTTTACTTAGTTGAGCAATAAATGGCGATTCTCCAATCTTTAATTTTGCGCTAATATCATAATAAATAGCAGAGTGGAATGCTTGCCTGAGCCTCTCCCTTTCAATTATAATTTTTAAAGCAGCTGATTGAACTCTACCAGCGGAAAGATTGACATCTACGAATTTCATATTTTTTTTGAGGGTGCTCCAAAGTACTGGCGAAATTTTATATCCTATAAGTCGATCAATTATCCTTCGCGCTGTTTGTGCCTCCACAAGGTCTTTATCTATATTGCGAGGGTTATCCATTCCTTCTTGGATTCCTTCTTTAGTTATTTCGGTGAATTGCACCCTGCTGATTTTTTCATGATCTACTTCGCTGGCAATATGAGAAGCAATAGCCTCTCCTTCTCTATCAGGGTCAGTTGCTATAACAACTTTTTTTGCTTGAGTAGATAAGGACCTTAGTTCTTTAACAAAATCTTTTTTATCAAAAAGTACGACTTCTTGCATTGAAAAATCATTTTCAATATCAATCCCTATCTCTTTTCTTGGCAGATCTTTTATATGGCCAACGCTGGCAATAACATTGTATTCACCGCCAAGGTATTTAGATATGGTTTTTGCCTTTGAGGGAGACTCTACGATTAGCAATGGCCTTGTTTTTTTGTTTGACATGGTATAAAAATTGTTTTTTTGTATTTTTCTTTTATAATGTAAATGAAATTTTTTTAATCACAAAGATTTGAAATGCTGAACTAGCGAATCAAAAGGAATATCATATTGTTTTCCATCTTCTAGATTTTTTATTTGCAATTTTTTCTGTTCGATCTCTTTATCTCCAATTAAAATAGCTGTTTTTGCTCGAGTTTTATTTGCTTCTTTCATTTGTGATTTTAATGACCTTCTCAAAAGATCGGTATTAACGCTAAATCCATTATTCCTTAACGCTTCAGCGCAGATAAGTACATGCTTAATGGCTTTATTTCCAAACCCTACGATATAAATATCTGGGTTTTGTATTTGTTCGTCCGATGAAAGCGCAAGAAGTATTCTTTCGATCCCTGCTGCAAACCCTACGCCTGGGGTATCTTTCCCTCCAAGATCTTTTACGAGATTGTCATACCTGCCTCCTCCACAAATGGCATCTTGGGAGCCGATATTCTCAGATGTGAATTCAAATATCGTTCGATTATAGTAATCCAAACCCCTTACAAGATGGTGGTCGATATTAAATTTTATTCCTATATCTTTTAAAAAAGATTTGACTTCAATAAAATGAGAATTATCCTCTGAAGTTAAAAAATCGGAAATATTTGGAGCATCAATAATTAATGCTTTTTCATCAGGAGATTTTGTATCCAAAATACGTAAAGGATTTTTTTCAAATCTGACCTTGCTGGTATCGCTTAATTTTCTAAGGTGTGGTTTAAGAAATTTTCGCAGTTCATCTCGGTAGTTGTCCCTGCAGATCTTTGAGCCTATTGAATTGA
>Ga0066856_10000854_pt1 | contig 11564 bp, 8 predicted proteins | sample ETNtaG_5_FD_65605 | JGI IMG/M metagenome (GOLD analysis project Ga0066856, IMG submission 65605) | Marine microbial and viral communities from oxygen minimum zone, Eastern Pacific Ocean - ETNP201406SV205 | ecosystem: Environmental > Aquatic > Marine > Oceanic | place: Pacific Ocean: Eastern...
TCCAACATCAATCCTTGCACTGTGAAAAAATGCGCGATTTAAAAAGGGGGGTCGATGAAGAGGTAATACTCGGAGAGGTTTATCCATGTCTGGCGAAGATTCTGATTCTATTTCCTTGAAGGTTTCAAAAGCAATACCAAGCGATGTTGGTCACGGTAGAGCACGCATTAGTGGCGAGAACGATTTGGACTTGAAACCCGGCGACATTATTGAAATCAAAGGAGATAATCGTTCTACGGCTGCCATCTACTGGCGCAGTAGGCCGGAAGATGCGAAAATGGACATCATTAGAGTCGACGGCATCATTAGGAAAAACGCTGGTGTTAGTTTAGGAGATAGAGTAACTGTATCCAAAGTCGATGCAAAAATATGCACGAAATTGGTACTATCTCCGGTGATGGCAAATAAGCAGAAAGTGAAGTTCGGCCCAGGGATTGAAGGATTTGCTAGGAGAGGTTTGAACAAGAGACCTGTAGTTGCTGGTGATAGAATCTTCATTCCAGGAATGACATTATTCGCTGAGGCTTTGCCGTTTGCAGTACTACAAACTACTCCTAAGGGAATCGTACAAGTAAATTCAGATACTGAAATTGTAATCAAAGATGAAGCGATTGATGACGAAGATGTTGGTCAATCTCAAGGAATAACATACGAAGACATTGGAGGAATCGGCAGTCAATTATTGAAAGTTCGTGAAATGATTGAGTTACCCCTAAAGCACCCTGAACTATTCCGACGTTTGGGGATAGATCCGCCAAAGGGAGTTCTTTTGCACGGCCCACCTGGAACTGGAAAAACAATGATTGCTAAAGCGGTAGCTACTGAAACTAACGCACACTTCACTTCGATTAATGGACCTGAAATTATCTCAAAATATTACGGTGAATCTGAAAAACAACTCAGAGAGATTTTTGACGAGGCCGCAAACAATGCACCAGCAATTGTTTTCGTAGATGAAATAGATTCAATCTGTCCTAAGCGTGAAGACGTAAGTGGAGAAGTAGAGCGTAGAGTTGTTGCGCAAATGCTGACATTGATGGATGGAATGCAAGGCCGGGATAATGTCATTGTAATTGGCGCTACAAATAGAAGAGATGCTATGGATCCTGCTCTTAGAAGACCGGGAAGATTTGACAGAGAGATTGAAATCGGCGTACCAGATAGAGAAGGACGAAAAGAAATTTTAGACGTTCACACAAGGCAAATGCCAATTGCTGACGATTTCGATGTGGATTGGGTCTTGGAAAACTCATATGGTTTCGTTGGAGCGGACTTGGCTGCACTCGTAAGAGAATCTGCGATGAAAGCGCTTAGAAGATATCTGCCTGAAATCGATTTAGATGAGGAGACAATACCACCTGAAGTCTTGGAAAAGATGGAAGTTAGGATGGATGACTTCCGATTAGCAATAAGAGAAATCGAACCAAGTGCTCTTAGAGAAATATACGTGGAAATACCCGACGTTTCTTGGGAAAGCGTCGGTGGCCTTTCCGAAATCAAGGATCGCTTGAAGGAAAGTGTAGAATGGCCATTAACAAAACCAGAACTATTCGAGCACTTTGGAATAAAACCTCCTCGAGGAATTGTTCTATTCGGTGCGCCTGGTACCGGGAAAACACTACTTGCGAAGGCTATTGCAAATGAGGCAAAAGCAAATTTCATTTCGATAAAAGGACCTGAATTAATCTCAAAGTGGGTTGGCGAGTCTGAAAAAGCAATTCGTGAAATTTTCAAGAAGGCTAAGCAATCATCACCTTCGATTATTTTCCTAGATGAGTTTGAATCAATTGCAGGAATGAGGTCTTCCAATTCCCAGAGCGGTGGTTCTGACGTGGCAAATCGTGTCGTAAACCAACTACTGGCAAGTATGGATGGAGTTGAAAGCCTAGACGAGGTAATCATCGTAGCCGCTACAAACAGACCTGAAATGATTGACCCTGCCCTCCTTCGAAGTGGTAGATTCGAGCGTGTGTTACACGTTCCTCCACCAGACAAACCTGCTCGAGAATCAATTATGGAAATTCACTCGTCTGGAATGCCACTATCGTCCTTCTCCATGAAGGATATACTAGGTAGTATGGAAGGGTTTACTGGTGCTGATATCGAAGCGGTTTGCAGAGAAGCTGCATTAATCGCAATGCGTGCAGGAAAAAAGAAGGTCACAAAAGGACACTTCGAAGATGCGATCTCAAGAGTTCGCCCAACTGTTACGCCTGAGATGCTAGAATATTATTCTAAGATGGAAGAGAGATTAACTTCTGGACTTTCAAACATCAAGAGAACAAGAGATACTGGATACGGAATGGAATCGATGTAAAGTCGATATTTCGCCGTATGATTGAAGAGTCTCAACTCGTTGCGGTAATTGTAAGGAGAGGTGGTCAGTCATGTCCAGTTTCAGCGGAGAGTACCTAAAGCGCTCTGTTGTAGATATCAATGGAGATTTATTTGGCAACCTTGTTGATATTGTAATAGAACCTAGGAGTGGTGAAATTACTGAAATTCTAGTTGAAGTAATACCTGAAATCGACTTGACTAAATTACCCTGGCCGAGCGATGGAGGTTTGTGCCATGTTCCTGCTCAAGAAATATCACAAATCGGGGCACGTATCGTGTTAAGACGGTGAGCAATAAAGTATCATCAGCCCACAACCTTCTAAACCCAAGGTTAGGGTCGGACGTCTGTATCTTGTACTAGAGGTGATAGTTTGGACCAAAAGCCGCGCATCAACAAAAGAAGATTAATTCTTCAAATTGCGTTCTGGTTTGTATTGGTAATGTTACTATCAACTGTCATCTCACAAGTGATTAATATCGGTAACGAAGATGGCCAATCTGCATATGGAGATGATTGGAATGACATGTCGGCGTTTCGCCAAGATGTCAAAGACATGGGAGTTGAAACCAAATCATTGGTTTCCTCTCCACTTCTATTGGCAGATATCGAAGATCCTGCGAATACGACATTCATCATAGCTGGGGTTGAAAGAGACACACTATCACTTCCGCAGTTCTCTTCAGATGGGTTCCTAACTTTTGCATCTGAAGACGGATATACCCCTGCGGAGGTTGAAGCGATTAAAGAATTCGTATTCGCCGGTGGAGACGTCCTCGTAATGGATGATTTTGGTTACTCATCATCCATTGCTGAAGCGTTTGGAGTGCGATTTAAGGGAGTTCAATTATACGATACTGTCTATGTAACGGAATTGGATTACAATTTCGTTTGGATGTGTGTGCAAGAAGATCCATGCGGCATGGATGGAACTGCTCTAGATGAAACGACACTAGAAAATCACAGCCGTTGGAATGTACAGGACAATGGCGCCCATATTTGCAAGATATATGATGGAAGAGCGATGACAAAGGCTGCTTCTGGAGTTTGTGAACAACACTGGAAAGATGGCACAATACAATACAACTCATCCTACCAAATGCTACTCAACAATATTACTGGAATAGATGTAATTCCAAATGCCAAAACAGGGATGGGAGCAACACAAATTCGAGCATTAACCTCTGCTGAAGCAACAATTGATGTAAACGGAGATGGAGAGATTTGGGTCGGTTCTGAACAGACTTCTGAAACTCCTGACCTGTGGGGCCAGTTCAACCTTTCAATCGAAGTCTGTATTTCTCAAGACTGCAACTTTGTTCAGGGAGGTAGAATTACGTTCATAGCTGATGGTTCCGTGCTGACAAATGCCTTGTATGACTACGAAGGTTACAACAATGGAGACTACGGCGAAGCCGATAAGCCAATTCCAAGAAACGATAACAGGAAATGGGCTATGGATTATATCGCTGACTCTCTTATTTACACCGAAACACCAGGTGATACTGCGGATGTGCCTGAAGTTGCGCCAAATGCAATGGTAATCTTTGATGAGAGCCGTCATATTCAACCAAGCATTGCTTCAGAGTCTTACAACACGATTTACTTCTTACTTGTCTACTTCACTGGTGAAGGATTAGCAATGCTTCTGTTATTCCTAATTCTATTCATTGCATTCGAGGGAGTCCTTCTCAAGAAGAAAGATCCTGAACCATGGAGACACGTTTTCAGCATCATCTATTATGGGTTTGGAGATGCGAATCGATACACATATTATGCAAAATCAAACAAAATAAAACAGGTATTCTTATCCAAAGTTAGAAATCAAAACGGACTGACGAGAGAGGAGTTCGATTCATTGCCTGCAAGGGAATTACAAGGGATGATCAATGACCCTGTATTGGTTAAATTCGTATTTGAAAATAAGAATTATTCATTAGAACAGACTGTAGCTATCGTGAAACGAATCAAAGTCTGGGGGAGAACTTGAGGTGGATTAGATGTGGACTCGTAAAGCAGCATTTACATTCACTGGTGGAATTGCTTTAATTCTCATTGGGATGATGATTTCAAATCATCAGATGATGATTTTAGGAATCGCATTTATCGCCTTCATCGTAGTTAATTCTTGGATTAGTGGGCATGGCGATGTTGAAGTACAAAGGACGCTGTCAGCAGATAATCTGTACAAAGGCGACGACCTGTACGTTGAGCTTCTTGTTACAAATCGAAGCAGAAGGAAAACCCAGCAATTGGAAGTTTACGATAACGTACCTCACGAAATGAAATTACGCAGCGGTCTAAACCAGATGAGGCTCAATCTAAAGCCTGGTGAAAGCGCACGAATTCGCTATGTTTTACGATGCCCGCTAAGGGGCCACTATTCGATTGGCCCAGTATCATTGCGATACAGAAATACATTCAACCTATCAGTTGATGAAATGTACGTCGACCATCATTCAGACATCATCATATTCCCTCAGATTAGAGATGTTGAAGAGGCTTTCATTCGTTCAAGGACTGCTAAGATGTACACTGGCGCCACAACCCTAAGAACGCCAGGACCGGGGACTGAATTCTACTCGCTTAGAGAATATGTCCCTGGTGATCCGTTCAAGAACATTAACTGGAAGGCATTTGCAAGAACTGGCGACTTGATGATTAATGAGAAGTGTAGAGACGCTGTTACAGATCTTTACATCGTCCTAGATAGCAGAGATATCGCCAGAATTGGTACTGTTCTGAAGAACCCACTGGAAATGGGCACTGTGGCTGCAGCAAGCCTAGCATCATTCTTCATAAAGAGACGCGATTCAGTTTCACTGACAATATACGATGAAAAGTTATCATTCCTACCTCCCGATACCGGTGACAAGCAGTATTTCAAAATCCTGTCATCACTAGCTGGTGTCGCTCCTAGAGGGACTATGCCGCTACAAGCGGTTACCAACAGTTTAGCAGCCAGATTCAGTAGAGGAAGCCCAGTGTTCATCATATCTTCATGTGAAGGTGATGGAACAGTTCCATCAGCGGTTAGAGATTTGGTTGGAAGAGGGCACGAAGTTACTGTACTTTCTCCATCATCAATCGACTTTGAAAGACTCGTGAGTCGTATTCCGAGGATGTCTTACGAAGTTCTCAAACTTGAGAGACAAAATAGGCTCACATCGCTGGCTGGTTTCGGCAGCCAAGTGATTGATTGGATGCCGGATATGGACTTGTCACAAGCACTGTTGCAGGTCAGAGGTTACTGAGGTGAAAACATGGCAGGCGAAGTAACACCTCAAGCAGAAGGGGCAAGATCCCTACATCTACGCCAATTACGTATCCAGTGGCAGATTGTTACTTTGCAAGTATTGGCCACACTAGCACTTGTATGGATGTATCTCGAAGTTGTTTCCACTTACGTGGTAGGAAGTATAGATCACACGCAACTTTTCGACACCATCGAAGCAGGTATAGGAACTGAACTACCTCTCGCTGATTGGCTAACAGGTAGTGGAAGCGACGGTTTAGCTCGATTCTATGTCCCTATGGGACTAGGACTAGGCCTTGGTGCTTCAATGGCAATCTTAGCATTCCAAACTCCAAAATTCCAACAGAGAGTCAAACTTGGTTTCATCTTGACTCTAATCGCAGTTCTTGCTGGACGATTTACTCTTGGCTACGTATGGCAACTAATCGATGGAGGTTGGGATGCACCGGACCAAGATGTATTGAGATTGCTTGAATGGCCCTTATTGATGATGTTGTCATTCATCATCTTGACATTCTATTTACTACCAATCATTACTGGTACAAAGGGGATATGGGGACTTTCTCGTAGAGGAGTAGCGTGGTCAATCGGATTCACTCTTCTGTTCTTAGGTATCCACGCGATCCTTACTTTCCCGTTAATCAGATCTCAACTTGGAAGCTATGGAGCACAATTAACAACTCTCCAAATAATTGTTTCAGAACCTACAGTATTCGGTTTAGTAACCGAAGAACAGTTCTCATTAATCTTGATTGCATGTTTGATGATGGTATTCCAAGAGTCTGCATTTGGGGTAATTAGACAATTAGAGTATGCATACCGACTACCAGAATCATGCAAGAGAGACCCAGAATATGTTGCTCAGATGGATAACTTACTGAACGGCCACATTTGGCATACTGCTGTATTCTTATCCCTCACAGTTGTAACTACTACTGTAGCACTTGGCTTCCATTCTGTATTACTCGATTGGGTTGGTGGAATTACCGGTTCCCAATGGGCATCCCAAGTGGGGGAATCAATCGAACTTACCCTTACTTATGGACTAGTTATCTCAGCGTTATTATTCCTAGGAATAATGGCTTTACTTCGATTCATTGTTCCATGGCAAAGAGTATGGGGATTGGTTGAATCATCATTCTCAACAAGAGACTAATCAGATAGTTTCGATTGGATTATGCGCCCAATTCCTTCTGTAGTGACTAAAATTAGTAGTGGCAATCCACAGAACCAGGACAATAGTAAACCCGGCCCTGACACATAGTCTTGTAAAATAATACCAAGATATATTCCGAGACCAATTATCCCAATGAAAATTAATTTCTCAATCCATAAAGGGTATACTGATCCCATCAAATCGCCTCACAGGTCAATACCATCAAGAGACTGCTCAAGTTCATCTAGCGCTGAATCTGGTGCCGCTCCTTCTTCAACAGGATCTGTCCTTCTTGCCCACTTTGCATCTAGACGAGCTAATTCTTCCTCAAGAGTCGCCCTCTCATCATGGTGAGATCTAATCTCCTTAGATTCAGAAACTTCAGAAACCTCTTCTTCAACAGGTGTGGAGAGTTCTTGCCATTCCTCAGTAATCTCGCTTACTTCTACTGCCACAGCGACTTCTTCATCGATTAATTCGCCTTTCATTTGTTCAAGTGCGTTTTCATTTATTGGCGCTCTTTCTCCAGCTGGAACAGTTGACCTCTCAAATGGAAGCAAGCCTTCTCGCTTGAAATCCCATAAAGCTCCGCGGACTTCGCCTTTGACAAACCCACTTGCGTCCAACTGAGTCAATAGTTCCTCTAATGCACTTGTTGTGGCTTCGAGTTTTACTGCTGAACCTGCATCTCGCATGTCTGCTTCTAGATGGATATCGTCCAAGGCTTTCTGAATCAATGCACGTGTTTCTCTTGCTAATACAGGCAATGATTCTGGCCTACGAGTATTAATCATCAGTGCTTGAACTTGTTCTGAAGGTGCGCCCAACTTTTCTAATTGCTCTAGCACGTTTCTAATCCTTCGCAGCATTGTTACTGAGCGATCGTAATCTTCCAATAAATTCTCAAGGTCTAGAACGAGATGAGTTACTGTCTCTCCAAGATGATGCTCTAATCTTTGTTGTACTGACCACCTTGCCAATCCTCTGACTGCTCCTGCGGTTTGCGGGACCTGTCGCTCCAATAGAGACATCACTTCATTGGAAAGTAAGTGACGCGGAGTGGTGGCCACATGATCTACGCAGCCTTGAATGACTTGCAACGCCCGCTCTACTGCACGATCCAATAACGAAACAGAATATCCAAGTGTTCTAGCATGCTCTAATCTTTCTAGAACAGGCCCTAAGCCATCGAATTGGGCACCATCTTCGAGTAGGGCTTGTGCAAGAGGTTCTTCCGATAATTTTGCACGAAGTAGTTCTGCTTCCTTGATGTCTGACAAAGCTTCCTCATGAGCTATTGAAAGGGCTTCAGCTTGGTCAAGCAGAGTTGATAGTTCTGCTTCGGCTTGACCTCTTCTAGCACCTAAATCTCCCAATTCCTTGAGCACTTGTCGCCTTTCATCCATCAATTCTCGCATCTCGGATTGTATCATGGAAGCACGGTTTTCTTGCTCTGTTAATCTAATTCTATCATCCTGTGTTCTTTCACTAGCGGATTTGGATTCTGCTTGGATTTGTCTTAGATTCAATTGAGCCTCGTTTATTTTAGACTCTAATTCAGTTAGTTCACCCTGTGCTCTGCGATGCCTATCTCTAGTTGCTTCTACCTGTTCTTCTATCATTCTTTGACGACGTTGGTCGTCTTCAATTCTGGACCTAATGCTCGATAATGTAGCAGAATGCGAATCAATATCGCTTGACAGCGCCGCTTCTTTTGTTGCCATCTCTTCTATCTTTGAAGATAGTTCTGAACTTGCTTGGCTATCACCTAGAATTCGGGCCAATTCGATTGCCCTCTCGCTCAATTGATGCTCGAGTTCGTTAACTCTCTTTGATAGTCTATCGCTCCTTGCTTCAGAGTTCTCAGCACTAGCTTGGGCTGAAGATAAATCGAGTTGTAATTGGTCTATCGTTCTGTTGTATGATGCTATTTTCTCTTGGACATCCGATGTTTGCCTGTTAGCTTCACTAGCATTTACTTTGGCTGCGCTCTCGGATTTTTGTGCTGATTCTAAAGAAACTTTCAACGATGCAATCTCCTGATTTGCTTCAAATAATCGCAATTCGGATTTCTCTAATTTCCTTCTTAGCCCATCATCTATTCCGCTTGAAGTTTCAATTGTTGCAAGTCCTTCGGATGGGATTGCAACCTTGATTGCGAATTCAAATCTTGTGCGTTCCTTGCGCAATTTCTGTAGTCCCACTTCAAAACCATACAACTGCATGATCATTTGAGTCAGCAATGCTTGACGAGATTCTGAACGTGTTCGCGTGGTTGCCAACTCTTCACAGAACTGAGACAAATTGAAATCGGCGACATTGCCTGATTCCGAACCAAGAATTGTCCCTACTGGCAATCTGTGTAAAGCGAGAACTCGCCTCGACTCGCAAAGTTGGCTTACCGCCTCAACGATTTTTGTTTGTCCGGGCGCCTGCATCGCTACAGGTATTCCCTTAACCAGTGCCACTCTGATAGCCTTCGAGGATTTACCTGCAGTCAAATGTCCAGTCAATCCTTCCTCAACAGCAGTTGTTAGCATAGATACTATTGCGTCGGTTCCACCACGTCCTTCCCTTATCACATGGCCATCGGTTAGAGCCTCCCCGTGTGAGCCCATAGCATCGATTTGGCCATCCATAAGTGCCGCGATTTGACTGATTAGCCGACTGTGATCTACATCTGCTTCAGTCCATACTGCAAGTGCAACATCTCCAGCCTCTGCTAATAGAAGAGAGCCATCTCCTGTGTGCAATGTCCAATGCCCAGCACCTTGTAGGCCCAAGTCTCCAGCCATTGCTTTCCTTCCTGCCAATGTTTCTCCAACTTGTGCAGCAAGATTTTCTGCAGAGGATGGTAAATCCCCTGCATCATCGATTAGCATTCCAGAATCTACAGCGATTCCGCCCCTCACTTCTGGCCTTTGAACCAATTGAGACAATACTGAAGAAAGATCTCTCGAAAGTAGTCTTTCTAGGGAATCTCCTGTCCCAATTAGTCCTCTCATATCTGCACTATGCTCAAAGGATTCAGGGATTATCTCGGCAACTGCTCCAAGAGCTGATTGCGTCCACACTCTCGCAATTAAACGATGTTGATCTAATTCCAATGTTTCAAGTCGGTCCTTAGCAGCCTTTCCGCAAAGCAAAACTTTGCCCTTACCGGGCTCTGCAACCCAACCAACGACACGACCTGCCCTTACGATTCGGTGGCCACTAGCAGTAGACCTACGTCCCAAATAAGTCGTAATAGAACCATTTTCAAATGGTAAAATTGCACCCGCACTAACATCGATTTCGTCATCAACTGGCATTCCATATGGTAGATCGAACATGTCCATCACCTCATCATTGAGTTCAGCATATCAACATCGCATTCGACAGCGTGTCGCCACCTTGCGATTCTGCCACCCTTCTTTCCAGAAATTACTAGACTTGCGTCTTCATTCAAGCGGGTTAAAAGAAACAATCCTTCTGATTCAGACCAGAATTCTAAGCCCCTTCCAATGCTCTCTGTTTTCTCAAGTTTATCCAATGCTTGGACTAACTGGGTGGCATGTTCAACCATAGGTGCACGACCTCTCTTTCCAACTGCAGCAACCAAACCATCTCTTCTAGAGATGATGTATGCTTGGTCTGCTCCTGGGAGGGCAGAAAGTCCGGTCAAAATGCGTTGCATCATGCGCGCTCAAATTGGTGCAGGTTGAAAACGGCTTCAAGAAGTTTGGCTTTTGAAAGCGCCCGTAGGGCGGTTTACGGGGTGATTTGATTTTGCCAACTGATTTTTTAATTGGCCGTGTTTTCTTTGCAAAAATTCTAATTGAAAATTTAATTTTCTAATTGGTTTTTCTAACCGTTGCCATGAAGTCTAGAACCTCGTGGAATGCATATGGCCGACCTGTTTGATGTCCCGAGTTGTGACAAGTGTCGCAATCCGGCCATACATCACCAAGTATATTCAGGCCGAATGATGTGCGGGTCACACCTTGCAGATAGCGTTCGCAAAAAAGCATCAAAAGCCCTTAGGGAACAATTAGTCCTACGGAAAGGCGAACATACAACAATCCTAGTCGCAATATCTGGAGGTAAAGATTCAGCGGTGCTCCTAGAACGGATTCATGAGAATTTGAGCAAACGGAGAGATGTCACAATCATCGGAGGATGTGTTGACGAGGGAATCGAAGGATATAGGCCTCCATCACTAGAATGTGCTAGAAAGTTATGCGAAGAATTAGGCGTAAGATTTGAGACTGTATCCTACCCAGAACTTGGATTCAAAGAAATGGACGAAGTAGTCGACAACATAAATCGGCTTAATGAAAAGAAAGCACCATGTTCCTATTGTGGCGTATTCAGACGCCAGGGTATCAACCATCTAGCAGAAAGAGTAGGTGCTGACGTTATTGCACTAGGACACAATTTGGACGACATGGCTCAAACAATAATGATGAATATGCAAAATGGAGATCTCGAAAGGACATTGAGGCTCGCACCTCACACAAATACTCCACTAAAGGGGATGGTCCCCCGGATAGTCCCGTTACGTTGGATTCCAGAGCAAGAAATCCATCTTTATGCCTTGCATCGTAATCTACCAATACACCACGAAGAATGCCCTCACGGCGATGGAGCATTACGATTTAGACATCGTGAAACTATAGCTATGATGGAGTCTGACGTACCTGGAACAAGACATGGGCTACTAAGAATGGCAGACGACCTAAAGAAATTGCACGCAATGGCGGATGGTAAATTTAACACTGCCAGCCCAATTAGTTGTCCAGAATGTGGCCAGACCTGTAGTGGAAGTATCTGCAAAG
>Ga0066856_10000855_pt1 | contig 11562 bp, 10 predicted proteins | sample ETNtaG_5_FD_65605 | JGI IMG/M metagenome (GOLD analysis project Ga0066856, IMG submission 65605) | Marine microbial and viral communities from oxygen minimum zone, Eastern Pacific Ocean - ETNP201406SV205 | ecosystem: Environmental > Aquatic > Marine > Oceanic | place: Pacific Ocean: Eastern...
ATGCATATCCGCTCGCTATGAATGTTTTTAGAGTTTTCAGAGCTTCAAGGCATTATCGAAGAGAAATTTTAGATAAAATGGCACTCGGAAGTGATACTATGCTAGACCTTGGTAATCTTTATACTGCAGCATTACCTGCTTGGATCGCAGCAGGATTTGAACAAGCACTTCAAGAAAATATTAGCCTTGAAAATTCCGAGATACTAACCTTCGGATATGGAAGTGGAGACGCTGCAGAAGTAATTCCAATAACCGTCAATAGCAATTGGCGTTCAGCCGCTAAAAATATCAGCTTTTCAGACTCCATGAAATTCACTATAGATCTTAATAAGGAACAGTATTTGAATTTGCACGAAGGAAAATCCTCTAAAGATTTAGAATACAAATTTAATGATGAATTCATTATAGATAGTGTAGGAAATACCCTAAAGAATAACTTTCAGGACATGGGAATTGAGTACCACCGCTATATCGGAAAATAGTCACTTTCTATAATTTTGTATACTGCCTTAAAGTTTTTTGATGAGAAGTTAACAGAGTATGCCACTCCATTTCAAACCAAGGAGTAAACTCATTTTTATTTTTCATTTTGCTGAGAAGATCGCGAGTATCAATGTATTTCACAAGACTAATTTCATTTTCATTTATATCTAAATCTTCGTCTATTTTTCCTAAAAATACAGAACATAACTCATTTTCTGACCCGATATTTTTATACTCAGCTGTGTATGAAAATTTATAAACATATTCCAATGTAACTTTTTTTATCCCAAGTTCGTCGGATAGCCTGCGATGAGCAGCATCCAAGATGTCTTCGCCTTTTCGTGGATGACTGCAACAGGTATTCGACCAAAATAAAGGCCAAAGTTTTTTTTGAGAACTTCTTTGTTGAATTAAAAGTTGGCCATTGGTATTAAACAAAAAAATTGAGAAAGCCCGATGAAGAACCCCTTTGTTTTCATGGCACTCCGATTTACTTAGATTACCTATCTCGTTATCTTCAGAATCCACAATAATTAAGTTTTCATGATCGTATGAAACTATATTTTTAGAATTATTTTTCATAAAGTTTATTACTTTTATTGATTATAATAGTCTCATAACCAGCGTTTATTAGATTCTCAGAAATATTTAATTCCATCTCAGGGCATAATGCGATTATCGAGCCCCCTCCACCAGAGCCAGTTATTTTTGCTCCCAAGGCTCCCGATGATCTTGATATATCAATCATTGATTCTAGATCCGGATTTGATACACCAATTGAATTTAATAGTCCTTGCGAGATGTTCATTAGATACCCTAACTCATCATAATTTTTCTTTTTTAATGCATGAAATCCTTTTTTTGAGATATCTCCCATTTGATTAAATATACTCTGATAAATTGATTTGTTTTTCATGTATAGATTATTTACAGTTCTTACCATATCTGCTGTTTTTGACGAACTTTTGCTTAAACCTATGACTATTGGTAATGATCCTGATATATCATTTGATAACGTCTCTATAGATTTTCCCTCCTTAAATAGGGTCGCTGAATTATAAGTTGCAACTGTATTGTCTATTCCAGAAGGGGTTATATGATTTACTTTTTCACACTCAAATGCAATCTGATTTATTTCTTCAATTGATTTTGATAACTGAAGAGAGTTTATAATTGCCCTGCATAAAGCAACAGAAAATGAAGCTGAAGCTCCTAGTCCCATTGCTAATGGTATCCTAGAATGAATTTCAAATTGAGCGTCAAATTCCTCAACATTGAGAGAGTTGCATATGATTTTGACCATACTTTTAAAATACTCAAAGAACTCTGATCCTTCGGATACCCTGATATTCCTATAACCAGATAATACAAATAAAGATTTTTTCGATATCTTAGAGATGATTACATCAACTGCAGCTTCAATTGGGCAAGCTATTGCATATTGCTTATAAACAACTCCATGTTCTCCCAGAAGAATATATTTTCCTGACGCAGAACCCCTAAAAATTTTATTATCATTTTTAAATTGATTCGATTTGGATAGCTGCTTTATTTTTTTTGCTAATATTTCCTTTGCTTTCCATGATTTAATTTCACCAGAGTCAATCATTTCCCTTACAACTTCTGAAAAAAATTGACCAGGAACACCGGCACTTACAGCTACGCTTCTGGCATGCAGTTTCATATGTCCTTGCTGAATCCCCCCTGTTACAAGAGCTCTTAATGCCGCTAAGTTTTGAGCTAGTCCAACAGCACCGATCAACTCCGATAACTCAGATGATGATTTTACTTTTGTTATATTTAAACCTAAGCGAGCTCCAGGATTAGCAGCTAAAGATCCTCCTACAATACCCAATTTTAACGGTAACAATAATTGTCCAACGAGATTACCATTTGGATTAAGACTCCATTTAGATAAAGATTTGTAATGCCCAGTAGATGAAGCATATGCATGTGCTCCTGCCTCTATCGCACGCCAATCATTACCAGTAGCAATGGCCACTGCATCAATTCCATTCATAATTCCTTTGTTATGAGTTGCAGCACGATATGGATCTGATAGAGCAAAATTACATGCATTTATTATCCCATCTCTTACTTCTTCTCCACTGTATCCATTCTTACTTAAAAAATTTGTTTTAATTTCTGCGTCTATTTTAACTATTGATCTGTCTGCATAATTCGAAAGAATCTTAAGACCAGTTTTTGCTTCTACTAATTTTTCTAAATAAACAGACAGTTCCTCACATAATGAATTGACTAAATTTGCTCCCATTGCATCAGATGTATTGACCAATAGATGAAGAACAATTGAGCTCTCTTGGCCAAGATTTATTTTATGGATTTCTATTTCCTCGACACCTCCTCCCCTTTTTACAAGATTTGGAAGCAAATTATTCGCTTTTTTTAATATTTCAGATCTATGTTCACTTAAAATGGAAATCTGTTTTTCGATATCTTTAATTCCAATAAATTGAATCTGGCCGATTAGAAATGATTCTTTTAACTTTGCGGTAAATCCACCACTATTTTTAATGATTTTTGCCGCACTACTTACTCCAGCAACTATCGATGGCTCCTCTACTACCATAGGCACAATATATTCTTTCCCATTGACTAAAAAATTAGACGCAATTGAGAGAGGTAACCCAAAAACACCGATAACGTTCTCTGACATTTTATCTGCGTTATCAATAGATAAAACCTGGCTTTGATTTTCTAGGATTATTTTTTCATCAGAAGAGATAAATCCCATTTTGTATAAAACCTCAATTCTTTGATCTGTATCAAGATTGTAAAATTTATTGATTATCGATTTATCCATTTATTGACTCTATTTTATAGCCCTCATCGTCACAAGTTATATCCAATGAAATAAATCCTAGTGATTCCGCATAATCAACCACTGAATTTAAATTAGTGACAGATGAAGAAATACAAATACCAATATCTCCACCAGCGCCGCAGGGTTTATATACTGAATCTTTAAAACTCATAGCATGATCAACAATGAGGCCATGCTTTGCCCCCAATAAATCAAGGTTAAAATGATCACTAAAATTTTTTAACTTTACTAAATACTGATCAAAATCATCTACAAATGATTTTTTATCATACAAAGTCCAGTGTGAAGATAACTTCCTTGTAATCTCTGAAAAATCCTGAAATATATCCCCTTCAAGTGCTTTCAAACTTTTTAGTTTTTGTTCGGTGCTTACTGGTTTTCCACTCCATAGTATCTTATACATAAAGTTATTTGGAAACTTAATACCAATAGCATTATCTTTCTCTTGACGTAAATATCGAATCAATCCACCATCTAGAGCAGTTTGAACATCCACCCCGCTTCCTAAACCACTTTGAAATTCAGAATGAATTTGATGGGCAAAATCATTTATATTTTCCGAAATATCAAAGAATTTTATAAACGCGGTAGACATTGCGACTATAAGAGCTGAACTTGAACCAAGACCGAGCTTGTTTCTTTTTATAGGATCGAAGAACATTGATGTATCAAGAGTAAACTCGTATTTTATGTTTGATTCAATTTTTATCTTTCGCCAAAATAACACAAATAACTCCAGTATATTTTTTTGCGGTTCTGATCCATGCCATATAAATTCTCCTGATTCATTGTCATTAAACCTCCACTCTGATTCCATAATTCCATGGGTTTTTATTATGTGACTAGAATCTTGAATTTCCTTTATTGAGACTATAGCTCTTCGATTGATTGCCATTGAAATAGATGGCGCATTCTTTAAAACAGCAAATTCACCTATGATCACTATTTTTCCAGGGGCACTTGTGATTATTGATTTCATATTATTTTTCTATTATTGGTCCAGATCCTAAGCCTGATGTCATGATCGATTGCACGCCTTTTATTTCATTTAATTTTTTGGCGATTTTTTCCTCATTTTCAGGCAAGCAGATCGCTTTTATCTGGGGCCCAGCATCAATAGTAAAAAAGACTGATTCACCGTTTCTTTGTAGATCTCTAATCGCTTGCATGCAATCAATGGTTGTAGCATTCCAATAAACAATTGAAGGTCTTGTTGTCCACATAATTGAATGCATCTTCATGCAATTATGCTCAGATATTGAGGCTAGTCCTTCAAAATCTTTTTTAGAGATAAATGAATTTGCTTCCTTGATGTCATCATTCTGGCCTTCTACCCATGAAGAATAGAATGGAGAGGTATCAGCACTCAATTTCATTGCTTTTGAAGAAGATATAGCTTTTTCTTTTTTGTCCGTGATGGCTATTACGACTCTTAGTGGCCAATCATTTGGTGACAGGAGTTGTGTGATTCTTATTTTTTCAGGCTCATTGTTTAATTTTACAATTCCACCTAATATTGATCTAGCAGCAGAACCAGATACCGATCCTGCTTGATTGGCGAGTAATTGTGTATTCCATTTTTTTTTCATGAGTGAATTAATTGCAACAACTAAGGCAGAAAAAGAAGATGAGGAAGAAGCTAGACCTGCTGAAATTGGAAAATTACATCTACTCATAATGCTCGCATAATCTCTTTGCTCGCCGCATATAGAATCAATACAATTTTTTACCCTGGTGATATTATTTTGCTTCTTTTCATTTATAAATAACTCATCATTAGATAGTTCGGAAGAAAACATAACGTTCATTTCTGTCCATAGGTTATCCAATGTAATTGAAATTGAATCAACAGCAGGAAGATTTTTTATTGTATTTCTTTTACCCCAATACTTGATTAGAGCTATATTCGGTGATGTTCTTACTATTGATTGCATTTAAATTCCTGATCTAGATATAGAAAGTTATAATATTACTAATACTGAAAATTAAGTATTTATGTCTTTTTCAATCTTTTCTATGTATATATACCTATAAGTTAATCTCAATACAGAAAACATATAATGTCAGACAAAACAAAAAAAACAATCGATTATTACTTGATTCGAATAAATCAAATCATAAGCAATGTGCTTTTACCCTCAAGTAAAAGTGAACCTCTTCTTAATGAAGCAATGCGTTATTCCGTCCTCAATGGAGGAAAACGTATCCGGCCACTTTTGATATACACTTGTGGTGAATGCCTGAATATAAAAAAAGAAAAACTAGATGTACCTGCGTTATCGATTGAGCTTTTACATTCCTTTTCATTGGTGCATGATGATTTACCATCAATGGATGATGACAGTCTAAGAAGGGGCATGCCAACCACACACAAAAAATTTAATGAAGCTACTGCAATTTTAGCGGCAGACGCTCTACAGACTATGGCATTTGGAAGTATCGCTGATTCTAAAGTAATAACTAACCATGAAAAAGTTGAACTGATTTCAATAATAAGCAAAGCCTGCGGGGCAGAAGGCATGACTGGTGGTCAATCTATAGATTTATTATCTCAAGGAAAGAAAATTGGTAAAAAAGAATTACAAAAATTACATACAATGAAAACTGGAGCATTAATACACGCTTCAGTAATGTCAGTCTTCAGTTTAGCGAATACTTATAATGATGAAGAATACAACATTATGAATGAATTTGGATGGAAGATTGGGCTTGCATTTCAAATAAGAGATGACCTTATTGAGATTGAAGAAACGTCTGAAATAACAGGAAAAGATAATAATTCAGATCTAAAAAACAATAAAGCCACATGGCCAGCAATTTTCGGGAAAGAAGCTTCTCATGATTATTGCAAAGAATTATTGGAAGATTGTATGAATTATTTGGAAATTTTCAATAATAAAGCAGAACCATTAAGATGGTTAACGCAATATCTAATAAACAGAAAACACTAAATTTAATTTTTTGAAATAATTTTTATGTATGAAGAATATTTTGGACTAAATTCAAAGCCATTTAAAATCACTCCAGATCCACGCTATTTGTTTATGAGTGATCGACATAAAGAAGGGCTGGCTCACTTATTATATGGTGTTACTGATAGTGGGGGATTCATTCAGCTAACTGGAGAAGTCGGGACAGGCAAAACCACTCTTATTAGAGCTTTGCTTGAGCAATTACCAAGTAAAGTCGAAATTGCATTAATTATGCATACACAAATTTCTGCCAGAGAATTTTTAGTAGAAATATGTAATGAACTTAATATAGAGAGAGAAGGAGATAGCATATTAGATATAGTTAATACTCTTAATATCTATTTATTGAAACAGCATGCAAATGGTAAAAAAGTAATATTGCTTGTTGATGAGGCTCAAAATCTGACCCCAGATGTTCTAGAGCAATTGCGTCTGCTAACAAACCTCGAAACAGAAAAAGATAAATTGTTACAAATTATTTTGATTGGACAGCCAGAATTGAGAAAGGTTTTGGCAAAAAATAATCTGCGGCAGTTATCACAGAGGGTCACAGCTAGATATCATCTTCACCCCTTATCAAAGCCTGAGACATTTTTATATATTGAACATAGATTAAGGATATCTGGGGCTCAATCTGAAATTTTCAAAAAAAATGCAAAAAGAGAAATATATAACTATTCGTCTGGTATCCCCAGATTAATCAATGTTATTTGTGATCGAGCACTTCTTGGAGGATACGGTACTGGTAAGAGAAAAATTGATAAAGCACTGGTAAAACAGGCAAAAAAAGAAATTCAAGGTGAAATGATATTACCAAAGAAAAATAGTTGGTCAATTATATGCTCAGCCATTACTGTAGTTGTTTGTATACTTATATTTCATAAAATAGGATATTTACAAACTGAATCAATTTGGAATTTTTTGGATAACTTCTTCAGCGGTAATTTATAAAAAATTATGTCTTTTATATTAGATGCATTAAAAAAATCAGAGCGTGAAAGGCAGAGAAAGAATACTCCAAAAATCTCAGATGTTCTGATGGAGTCAGAAAATAAAAAGAATAATAAACATAATTTTGTAATAATTTTTTTATTATTATCTATAATTTTACTATTAATCTATTCGCAATTTTATTCTACTAGTCGAATTTCCAATATTGAAAAAAAACCCATAATTGAGCTTCCTCAGAGCACTAAATCCAATACCTTGGATATAAAAAACAACACAAAAGAAAAAGAAATTGATTTATACCAACAGGATGTAAAAATTCCTGATCCAAATAAAGCTAATGAAGTTCCAGATATTTTAGATATCAGTGTTGCAAATGTCTCGCATAACCTATTCTTACCAGAAATGCATATTGATATTCATGTGTTTAGTGAGATTCCTTCGGAAAGATTTGTATTTATTAACATGAAAAAATACTTCGAAGGTGAAGAGCTCCAGGAAGGAATCTTAGTCGAAACTATAACTGCAGAAGGGGTTTTGCTGAAACAGCAAGACATTACTTTTTTATTACCAAAAAATTAACAGTCACTTAATATGAAGACTAAAAAAATTAAATATATCAATAGTTCCCTTTTTTCAGAAGGTATAAAGAATGGAATCTATGCTGTAGTCAATGCACAAGAAAAACTCAACTCTATAAATGTCTTTCCTGTAGCAGATGGTGACACAGGAACAAATCTTTGCTTATCACTTTACCCAATAATAAATATTACTAATTCACAAACTGAAGAAACAGTAGGCTCACTTCTAGAAAAGATTGCCGATAAATTGATAGATCATTCTAGAGGCAATTCAGGAAGCATCTTAGCTCAATTTTTTCAGGGTATGAGTGATTCAGCTGTTGATATTGAACAGTTTGATACATATCAATTTCTAAGATCCCTAAAAATGGGGAATAGATATGCTCGAGAAGCACTATCAGAGCCAGTGGATGGAACAATTCTTACTGTTATTGATAAATTTTCAGAAAGTTTCGAAGATTCTTACTCAAATGAGACAAACAAGGATTTTTCTGAGATATTTTCAAGAGCAATGGTCACTACAAAAGAAGCAGTAGCTGAAACAAAAAATCAATTAGATGTCTTGAGAGATTCGAATGTTGAAGATGCAGGTGCAAAAGGATTCTATATTCTAATGAATGGATTTGTTGAATTCATTGTGAATGGTGTTTCCCAAAAAGAACCTTCTTCACAAAAAAACTTTTTAGATCATCAACCAGAAGAGATATATCCAGATAGTGATGAAATTGAATTTCAATATTGCACTGAGTGCATAATCTCTGGCAATGAAATAGACAGACGTAAAATCAAAGAAATCTTACTAAAACATGGAAATTCAATAGTAGTAGCAGGGACAAAGAATAAAATAAAAGCTCATATTCATACAGATAATCCTTCTTTTGTTTTTGATGAGATGAAAAAATTCGGAACGATTTCGTCAGAAAAAGCCGATGACATGAAAAAACAAAATAAAATCATAAAAAATCAAAATAAGTCCTTTGCAGTTATTACAGACTCAGCGGCAGATATTACAGATGAGGATATTGAAGAACTGGATATAAATATTATCCCAATAAGAATTCAGCTTGGTCAAAAAAGTTATCTTGATAAAGTTACAATTACCCCAGATGAATTTTTCAAAGAATTATTAGTAAATACTGCGCAACCAACCACATCTCAACCTTCTGTCGGTGAATTTAGAAGACATTTTCAATATCTTGCAAGTCATTACAATAATGTCCTATCAATCAGTGTTACAGGCTCTATCAGTGGAACGCTTCAAGCCTCAGAATCGGCTGCAAAAAAAATAAAAGCAGACGGTAATATATTTACTTATAACTCATTAAATGCATCTTTAGGACAAGGTCAGATTGCTGTTTATGCAGCAAAATGTGCTAAGAATGGAAAAGATATTCACAGTACTCTCGAAGAATTGAATACAATTCGAAAAAATACAATAACTTTTGGCCTCATTCCTAACCTCAAATATGCAGTACAAGGCGGTCGCGTTCCAAAAACAGTAAAATTAATAGCAGATATATTTCGATTGACACCTATTTTAGTGTCTACTGATGATGGCTTTATAGTGACAAAAAAATTCTTATTCGGTAAGAATCATATATTGAAGAGATTCGCGAAATACATTGCTAAGAATACCTCATGCAACAAAAAGATAAACATCTCAATCGGTCATGCGATAGCGTATGAAGATGCAAAAACTTTAAAAAAATTCTTAGAAACTGAAATAGAACAAATTAATGAGTTTAAAATAACCGAACTTGGAACCGCTATTGGAGTTCATGGAGGGCCAGGGGCTATTATGGTTGGTGTTCAGACTATTTAAAATTCTCGTCTATTCCCTTATTCCTGTGCCTTTTTTAAGAAGCAGCAAAGATATGCTAAACAAAATTATTATAAATATACCTACAACCATATAGGCATATGTTATATCTATGTCTGATGATCCTAAAACACCGTATCGAAATGCATTAACCATATATAAGATAGGATTGAATAAACTAATATTTTGCCAAAATTCTGGTAATAAGTTTATCGAATAAAAAACTCCTCCTAAATATGTTAAGGGTGTAATTATAAAAGTTGGAATTATTGCTATATCATCAAATTTTTTCGCAAATAGAGCATTTATAAAGCCAGCGAGAGCAAAAACCATTGAAGAAAGAAAAACAATTGAAAAAGTAACTAATGGATAAGTTAATTTTAAATCTGTAAATGATAGGGCAATTATTGTAACCATAGAACCAACTAACAATCCTCTTATTATTCCGCCAGCAATATGGCCAAGAATTATAGTTGCATTAGCAACTGGGGCAACTAGCATTTCATCAAGATAGCCCCCGTATTTGGCTCCAAAGAAAGATGAAACGACATTGCCATATGAATTTGTGATTACAGACATCATAATTATTCCAGGAGCAATAAATTGCATATAGGTATAACCCTCCATATTGCCTATTCGGCTACCGATAAGGTTTCCAAATATAACAAAGTAGAGTGTCATTGTTATCGCCGGAGGAACTATAGTTTGAACCCATATTCTAAGTACGCGGAGTATTTCCTTTCTGAGGATGGTATAAAAAGCCACAAGATTGATTTGAATATTCATGCTATGCGTCTAAGTGTGAATGCTTTTTTTGTTATCAACAACTTTAAGAAATAATTCTTCTAATCTATTTGATTTATTTCTCATGCTATTAATTTTAATATTCTGAGAATTAAGCAACTCAAATAGTTCATTAATACCATGATTCGAATCAATTATTACCTCGAGGTTCTGTGAATCTAATAAATTACATTCAAAACCTCCTAATTTAGGCTTTGTTGTTAACTCATTTTCGACACTCAATATAAATGTTTCCTGTTTTAACTGTCTCAATAAACTATTCATTGATGTATCTTGAATTATTTTTCCATCATCAATAATGGCTACATTTCTACATAGACTCTCTGCTTCTTCAAGGTAATGTGTGGTCAATATAATAGTGGTTCCGTTATTATTAATTGATTGTAAAAATTTCCACATAGATCGTCTAATTTCTATATCTACACCGGCAGTCGGCTCATCCAATATTAAAAGTTTCGGTTGATGAATCAGAGCTCTAGCTATCATTAACCTTCTTTTCATACCGCCAGATAAGCTTCTCGCATTATCATTTCTCTTTTCCCAAAGTCTTAACTCCCCTAAATATTCTTTGGCTCTTTTCAAAGCAATATTTCTCTCTATGCCGTAATATCCAGCTTGATTCACCACTATATTAAGCGGAGTATCAAAAGTATTAAAATTTACTTCCTGAGGAACCATTCCTATACTCATCTTCGCTTCTTCTAATCTCGTTTCTATGTCATGGTCAAACACCCGAATATTACCCATAGTTTTATTTACTAATGAGCACACAATTGCAATTGCGGTTGTTTTTCCGGCTCCATTTGGGCCCAGAAGTGAATAGAAATCTCCAGCATTAACCGTAAGATCAATACCGTCCAGAGCTTTAAAACCATTGGAATAAATTTTTGTTAAATTTTTTATGGAAAGCGCTTTCATGATTTAAGTATTTCAGATAACCATGATCCAATATCACTTATTTCTTGCTGTGACACCGAATGCTCTATTGGATAAGAATTCCAGCTGACCTTAAAACCAATTTTCTCGATAAGGTTTTTTGATATTTCACCAAATTCAAAAGGTATAACTTGATCATATTCTCCGTGAGCTAAAAATATTGGCAGAGTTGAT
>Ga0066856_10000856_pt1 | contig 11556 bp, 9 predicted proteins | sample ETNtaG_5_FD_65605 | JGI IMG/M metagenome (GOLD analysis project Ga0066856, IMG submission 65605) | Marine microbial and viral communities from oxygen minimum zone, Eastern Pacific Ocean - ETNP201406SV205 | ecosystem: Environmental > Aquatic > Marine > Oceanic | place: Pacific Ocean: Eastern...
CGAGCCAACATGGTCGATGGGTGATGACACTCCTGTGCCGGTCATCTCTTCGAGACCGCGCTTGCTCTACGATTACTTTAAGCAAAGGTTTGCCCAAGTTACTAACCCGGCAATTGACCCGCTGAGAGAAGGTTTAGTGATGTCTTTGGAGACTACTTTGGGCGCCAAGGGTAACTTGTTGGAGGTCTCCTCGGATGATGCGCCAGCTGTTTCTTTGTCGAGTCCGTTTTTGTTTGATTCAGATTTGACTGTTATCCAAAACCACCCGCATTTGAAGACGGCGACGATCAAAGCGCGATATACCAACGGTGCCGGTGGTTTGAAGGCTGGTTTGGACAAATTGTGCCAAGAATGCGCCGAAGCTGTCGAAAAGGGCTCCGAGTGTATCGTCATCACTGATAAGCCCGACGAGGGTCCAGATTCTCCGGCGATTCCGTCTCTCTTGGCTGTTGGTGCTGTTCACCATCATTTGATCAAGATTGGTTTGCGCTCCAGGGCGTCGATCGTCGTGGAGTCTGCGTCGGCATTTTCCACGCACCACTTTGCTTGTTTGATTGGTTACGGTGCTTCGGCTGTGTGCCCGTGGTTGGCTTTGGAAACTGCGAGAAAGTGGAGAGCTTCCAACAAGGTTGAAAGTCAGATGGGCAGAGGTAAACTTCCACTCATGTCGCAGCAAGACGTTCAAAGAAACTTGAAGAACGCCATCAACAAGGGCTTGAAGAAGATTCTTTCGAAGATGGGTATCTCTCTCATTACCTCGTACCACGGTGCACAAATCTTTGAGGCATACGGTATTGGCCCAGAACTCATCGACGTTGCCTTCAAGGGCACGGTTTCCAGAATTGGTGGTTTGACTTTAGACGAACTCGCCGCGGAGACAAAAATGTTTGTTGACTCTGCATTCCCGGGTGAATCTGAAACTATGGACAAGCTCAAGATTTCTGGCATGTACCAAGTCAAGAAAAATGGTGAGTACCACGGTAACAACCAAGAAATGTCCAAGCTTTTGCACAAAGCTATTGGTTTAGGCGGCGATGCCCCGGATGCCGAATCCTACAAGTTATATGAAGAACACCGCAACACGCGTCCGGCTACTTGCTTGAGAGATCGTCTCGACATTGTTTCCGACCGTAAGCCGATTGATATTTCTGAGGTTGAATCCGCGGCGGACATTGCCTCTCGATTTTGCACCGGTGGTATGTCATTGGGCGCCATTTCTCAAGAGACCCACGAAGCCATAGCAGTCGCCATGAACAGAATCGGCGGTAAGTCAAACTCTGGTGAAGGTGGTGAAGATCCGAAGCGATTTATCCCGATTTCGGATGCAAAGGCGGACGGTTCCACGGAATCGTTCCCATACTTGAAAGGTTTGGAGAACGGTGATGTCGCGTCGTCTGCCATCAAGCAAGTCGCCTCTGGTCGATTTGGTGTCACGACTTCGTTTTTGATGTCCTCAAACCAACACGAAATCAAGGTTGCACAAGGTGCCAAGCCGGGTGAAGGCGGGCAATTGCCGGGTAAAAAAGTTTCGCCGTACATCGCCTGGTTGAGAAAATCCAAGGCTGGTGTGCCGTTGATTTCTCCGCCGCCGCACCACGACATTTACTCCATTGAGGATTTAGCGCAGCTTATTTATGACTTGCACGCGGTCAATCCGGAAGCTAAAGTTTCCGTGAAACTCGTCGGCCAAGCTGGCATCGGTACGGTAGCGTCTGGTGTCGCGAAGGCGAACGCCGATATTATCCAAATTTCGGGTGGCGACGGTGGTACAGGTGCTTCCCCGTTGTCTTCTATTAAGCACTGCGGTGGTCCAGTTGAGCTTGGTCTCGTTGAGTCCCACAGAACTTTAGTCGAGAACGGTTTGAGAGAGCGCGTTGTTTTGAGAGCGGATGGTGGTTGCCGATCCGGCCTTGATGTCATGCAATGGGCGTTGATGGGTGCGGATGAATTTGGCTTTGGCACTGTTGCTATGATTGCGACGGGTTGCGTCATGGCGAGAATTTGTCACACGAACAACTGCCCGGTTGGCGTTGCGACCCAAAGAGAAGAACTCAGAGCGAGATTCCCGGGTGCGCCAAGTGACTTGGTGAACTTTTTCATCTTTGCTGCTGAAGAAGTGCGCGTCATTCTCGCTGAAATGGGTTATAAGACTCTCGACGAAGTCATTGGCAGAAACGATTTGCTCAAACAAAAAGAACAAAATGATCCGAAGACGAACCACTTGGACTTGTCTCTCTTAACTACTTCCTCTGGAAAGTCTGATTCGTCCAAGGCGAGAATCAACCAAAAAGTTCACGATGACGGCGAATTGCTCGATGACATTTTGCTCGCCAATGCCGGCGTCAAGAAGTGCATCGAGAATCAAGGTACGCACACAATTTCGTCCAAGATTGTCAACGAAGATCGCGCCGCTATGGCGAGAATCGCTGGTAACATTGCTGCCAAGTATGGCGACGATGGGTTCAAGGGGAAATTGACGATCAAGTTAGAAGGTGCTGGTGGCCAATCCTTCGGTGCGTTTGTCGTCGGCGGTATGGACGTCCAGCTTGTCGGTGAAGCAAACGATTACGTTTGCAAGTCGATCAGTGGTGGTACCGTCTCGATTATGCCGCCGCGGAATGCTGGATTCAAGGCTGAAGATTCCACCATTGCTGGTAACACCTGCTTGTATGGTGCTACGGGTGGTAAGATCTTCATTAATGGTAGAGCTGGCGAACGATTTGCCGTGAGAAATTCCCTGGGGCAAACTGTCGTCGAAGGATGCGGCGATCACGCTTGCGAGTACATGACTGGCGGTGTGGTTGTCTGCTTAGGTAGAGTTGGTAGAAACGTTGGCGCTGGTATGACTGGCGGGATCGGTTATTTTCTTGACGAAGACAACACGTTTGAGTCGAAGGTAAACGGTGAGATTGTCGTCATGCAACGTATTTGCACGGCAGCTGGCGAGAAGCAATGCAAAGACTTGATCACTGAACACGTCAAAAAGACGGGATCCCGGAAGGGTAAGGCTGTCTTAGCGGATTGGGCTAACATGAAGGGGCAATTCTGGCAAATCGTTCCGCCGTCTGAGGCGCAAACGCCGCAAGCGCTAGCTGCTGAAGTTGGTGCCGTGCAAGTCGCTAGATAAGCAGCAGCATTTGTCAATTCCTATTGGCCACGAAAACTATATTCTCTAAAGATAATTGAAATAACATAAACAAATCCATTAAAACAAAAACTCTATGTCTTCCTTTTCTGCTTGCCTATTTTGTTGTGTGTCTCACCTGCATGCATGTTTGTTCATTTTATATATTTACTCTTTACATGAACGAAACATTTAGCACACGCTTTAATATTCTTCTTCTTCTTCTTCTTCTTCTTCTTCTTCTTATCATACATTTAAGGGACTCTCCGCTTTGTATGCCACCGCTGCATCCACTGAGTGCACTTTCGTTGAAAAGCTTCGTAACTTGACCGTCTCGGCGTTGCGGATAAATCTCGGGTCGCTCTCTTCCCACTCCTGCGGCGTCTCTGAATCCTTATTCGTATACACGATTAAATCAAATGAACATTCGTCTTCTAATAACGGTAAAAATGTCACCGATGCCGCTATTTGACGCATGATCGCCGCTATTTCGTTTGTGATTTCCTGTTTTGATTTTTCATATTTTTTGTTGTTCTTTTGTCCTTCCTCTTGTGCAGATGGTTTCACGTTCTCCTCGTTTTCCTCATCTTCCAATACAATCTCAGAATCTGTTTCTATGTCAAACACCCATCTCTCCACCGTTTCTCTCGTTCTCACCGAACTAATCACCAAAACTAACTTCTCCAACTTTTTCTCAATCAACCACTCGTTGATTTGATCTAAAACCGACACTAAATACGTTTTGATTTCCTCGTCCGAAGACACGAGCATGCCCAAACCGTATTTTTTCTTCACCTCAAACGTCGACGGTGGGTATAAACCTCGCTGGTACAAGATGGAATTCACGGCGTAGCCGAAAAATTCGGTCACGATTTCCGTGCTCCCGCGTAAGGTGATATTTTGAGAGGCTTTTTGTGCCTGTTGTTGTTGTTGTTGTGATGCCATTGTTCGCTCTTTGCGTGCTTTTGCGATGGAACGCGAATGGAGAGATTTCCTTTTTTTTTGAAAGTTCCCCTTCGAGAAGAAAAAAAAGACGTCCGAGTAGAAATAGTTTGCAAGTATGATAGATTCGCCTAAAGTGCGCGTTTGTGTTTTACAACATTCAAAAGACCATTGTTCACGGTCTCTCTCTCTTTCTTTCTCTCTCTTCTTTCTATATTGTACCTTGTCTTAAATACATCTTCAGAATTCTTTCTTCTTCTTCTTCTTCTTCTAAAATACATCTCTGTTGGGATCGCCGAAAGGACCGCCTCCACCTGGTCCGCCGTTTGGGTTATTTCCGTTGCTGTTATTCATCATCGCTTCTCTCAAGTGCACACCTAAGGAATAATTATTCCTCTGGGCCGTCGTCAATTGTTCCTCGTACGATTGGCACAAGCTTTGCAGCTCCGCGACTTGTCTTTTCAGTGTCTGCGCGTCGCCGTTTTCCTTCAACCGAGCATTTTGAATAGTCACTGCCCTTTTGAGAAGTTCGTTCTGTTTTCGAATCCTTTTGATTTCTATTTCTGCTTCTTCCCTCGTGGACTCTTCGAACGCTCTCAAAACATTCATCGCTCGATGCTCCGCGTCGTTCACGCTTGAAGCGCTTTGCATTTCTCGGACTAAAGCGGAAACCCACTCCCCGGCGTCTAAGCTCGTCTTGTTACTTCTAAATACGTTGTTATTTATGTTCTCGTACGGTTTCGTGCTGCGATGATGATGTTGCGCCCCATTCCCCGATGTTGCTGGTGTTGTTCTATCTGCCCCATCTGGAATCCTAGTTTCATACGATAATCTTTGCGGTGACGTCAAATCCTCCTGCGACGTCTTCAATGCCAAATCCCTCGCCTCGGCGACCACCTCGGACTCGCACCCGTTTGTGTCGTGCGTGGAACACGCGGCACCATATTGGTGCTGAGTCCCGCCATTGTCGGTAGCAGTTGGCGTTCCACCACAACTAGTCGTCGTTTGTAAACTTGACAATTGTACGATCGCGTCGTCGATGGACAAACACTCCTCTAATATTTGTGCGACTGTTGGTTCTAAACTTCGGGGTAAGAGATCTATAAATCTCGCCAACTCCCCGAGTTGCGCGTGGGACATCTCAAACCCTCTGACGTCGATCAATCGTCGAGCGTACGCGTCCCCGGTTCGTAATCGTTTAAACCCTCCGACTATTTGCATGGAAGAGGAGGTGGACATGTTTCCTCGTCTTTCCTGTTCGTTCTCGTTCGCACTCGTCGTCGCGCAATTCGTGTTCGTGTTATCGCGATAATAATTCTCCAATTCCTCGACTTCTCCAAACGCTCTCTTTCTCAAAGCTTTACTCGCGTTCGCGATCGTCGCCGCGTTCCCTCCTCCACCTCCGTTGTTCTCCGCCAGCTTGTTGTTGGCGTTGTTGTTCGGGGCGGCGGTGTTCGCCTTCTCCCCGACCGTCGCCATCTCTCCTCTTTCAAAGCGGAAGGAAGCGAGGAAGGAAGGACGCACTTTTGAAGGGTCGGTCCTCTCTCGTGGGTGGTTTTTTTTGGTACAAAAAAAAATGGTGGGATGTTTGTTTTCGAGACGAAACGAAGAATTTTGTTTCTTTTTTTTTTGACCGACGACGACGACGACGACTCAAACAAAATTCTCGCTTTGAAGGGGAGCTCTCCAAACAAACAAACAAACAAAAAAGGGGGGGCAGTTCCTGCCTGCCTTTTTTATTATTTTGTCTCTCCGTCTCTTTTCCTCCCTTTTTTCTTTTGTGCGTTCTCTTTTTTCTCCGGAATTCGCGAGAAAACGAGCACACGCGACTCGCGCGATTTTAAAAATGTTCTCCGCATCCACGTCTCTAAGAAGCACGCGCGTTGCGAACGTAGCCTCTCCGGCGCGCGCGTCGAACGGCAAGGTGGGTCGTCGAACAAAACCTCGCGTTCTATTTTTTTTCGCTTTTTTTTTCTCCTGTTTACGGCTGTGCGGTGGGACGACGACGCGACACCCAATCGCCTTTTGGTGCTCGTGTCGCGCGCGAACAGAGCCGTTTCTCGAGCGAGGGATGGGCACATCTTTACTCTCGTCACAGAAATGGGAACGAGTAGATTTTGTTCGTCGCAAAGTGGACGCGAGAACGTCTCTGTTTCTTCGCGAGTGAGCGCGTGTTCCGCTCGAGCAGACGGCAAAACGTCCTCCGGGCACTCGGAGAAAAAACCTCAACTTTTCTCTCGCACATGTACATTTCGCTTATCCATTCTCTTTTCTCTGAAATTCAGATTGCAAAGTCCACGGTTTGCATGGCTGAAAACCAAGACTTAGGTAAAAAAGTGAAACGAACGAAAGGCGACAAGGCGGTGCAACCAGAATTTTTCCAAGAGGCTAAGGTTATTTGCAACGGACAAGAGGTGATGACCGTCGGCGGTACGCAAGCAGAATACGTCGTGGATATTTGGTCTGGAAACCACCCGTTTTTCCAAGGGAAGAAAGGAGCGATCATGACGGATGTCGGTCAAGTCACTAGATTTGGCGACAAATATGGCGACTTGGGTGACTTGTCGTTCGTTGAAACAATGGATGGCAAGAACGAAGCGGGTGAAGCGAAGACCGTCACGAGAGGAAAGGCGCAAAAGAAGTAAACAATTTTGTATATAGAGTTTGGCTACCGCATTTCACGAAAAGCGTATAGTTCAACAAAACAACAATATACATATATATATAGTAGGAAATTTCTTTTAGCTCATTCCCCTCCTTTGACGGTGGAACATTAGACTTAATACATATTTGTAATTTAGAAGAAAGGGAACTTAAGATTATGTGAATAATGGTCTGAATATTATATATCTGGCTATGGTAGGAGTATTATAGTACGTACGTAGAATTTTTTACTTCGGAGGCTTGTACATGGTCTCGCTCCACTCCTTCGTCTCGAGAACACCAGCGGCTCTTCCGTGCGCACCCGTAGCCCACTCGTCTGAAGTCGGTTCGTCATGCGTCAAGGGCTTTCCGTGCTCTTTCTTCTCGTGTTTGGCAGCCGGAGCAGACTTTTCTTTTTTATCTGAGAGAAGCGATACAACAGATGAGTTTCTCTTCAACAAAACAAAATAACAAGAACGACGAACGTACAAACGAACAAATTTTACGCACCGTCTTCCTTAACAGACAATTTCTTCATGTCGTCCGCAACTTGGTGACCCGTCGTGTCCGGTTTCATCATCGGAAACAACAAAACTTCCTTGATGGTGTTGTGGTCAGCGAGCATCATAGTCAATCGATCGATGCCCAATCCCCAGCCACCTGTCGGTGGCAAACCGTACTCCAAACTCGTCACAAACATTTCGTCAATAAGCATCGCTTCATCGTCACCGGACGATTTGGCTTTCGCTTGCTCCGCAAACCGGTCTCTTTGATCGATCGGGTCGTTCAACTCTGTGTACGCGTTGCATAACTCTCTCTTATTCACGAAGAGTTCGAAGCGTTCAGTCATTCCCGGGAGAGATCTGTGGTATTTCGCCAACGGCGACATGATTTGCGGGTGATCGCAAATGAAGCCTGGATTCACCAATTGTTCTTCCAAATAATCGCCGACAAGTTTATCGAGCATACGCGCCGTGGTGTGCGGCAATGGCAAGTCTGTAATGTTCAAATCTTTCAAAGTCTTCTTCAAGAAGTCTTCGCACTCTTGAGAGCCAAAGCCTTCCTCTGGGAACTTGATGTTCAAAGCTTCCTCCAAACCGGAAACCATAGAAATGCGTCTAAACGGTGGCGTGAAGTCAATCGTTACCGGTTCCTCGTCCGGTCCGTTCGCATGGTATTGAATGACGTACGATCCTGTCAACTCCTTAACCATACCACTAATGATTTCTTCAGTCATCTTCATCAAATCTTCGTAATCAGCGTACGCTTGGTAAAATTCGCACGTCGTGAATTCCGGGTTGTGCGTCATATCAATGCCTTCGTTTCTGAACTGACGACCGATTTCATACACGCGCTCCATACCACCGACAACTAATTCCTTCAAGTACAATTCCGGCGCGATGCGCATGAACAATGTCATGTTCAAATCGTTGTGGTGCGTAATAAATGGCTTCGCCGTGGCGCCACCGGCAATCATGTTCATCATTGGCGTTTCCACTTCGACAAAATCTCTGTCGTCCAAGTACTTTCTCACATAGCGAATGATATTCGAGCGCATGATGAACGTATCGCGAACGTTATTGTTCATAATCAAATCCAAAAAGCGCATGCGGTATCTCGTCTCTTGATCCTTCAACCCAGAACCTTCCGTTCTTGGAAGCATGTGCAAGCACGGCGTTAAAATTTGCGTTAACGACGGAAACAACGACAACTGCCCTTTTCTCGTCCTCCCTGGTTTCCCTCTCACCCCGACAATATCGCCTCTTCTCGTTCTCTCGTGCGTCGCTTTGAAGTCATCCAAACTCTCTGCCGCTCGTGCCTCCGCAGTCACTTGCACCTTCAACCCTTCCGCACACAAATCGTAAAAGATCAACGAGTTCCCGCTAGCTCTCTTATTCATAATTCTTCCAGCCAAACTGACTTCTTCGTCCAACTGTTCGCCATCCTTCGTGACGGATTCGTATTTCGCGATAAAGTCTTTCAACTGCATCGAGACGTGAAACTTATGCGGGTATGGATGCCCGCCTGCTTGCTTCTGCGCGATGACTTGCTTGATTCTGTTCTCCGTGTATTGTGTCGGGTCTAAATCAGCCTCGGAATCTTCCGCTGATTTCTTCTTCGTCGGTTGATTCGCTTCTCTTTCCGCCTGTTTTGTATAAGAAGTAGTCGATAGAGAGAAAAAATGATGGTTTCAGTCGTTCGTTTCAGGCATCGCGAAGTAAACAAAACAACAGAGAAGATTTAAAAAGAAAAAAACAGGGCTTCAACCATACGAAACTACGAATCGTACCCTGGCAGCAGCTTTGGCGGCTTTTTCTTCCTCTGCCTTTTGTCTCTTGAGCAATTTTTTGTACTCGCTGTAACGTCCATAACGACAGTGTTTGTGATGGTGTTTGTGAGGTTAGAGAGGGAGAGAAAGTGCGCGTGAGTATTGTTGATTATTCGTAAATAAATACCGCAAAGCGATGATGGAAAAAGAAGCGATGTTTGCTCGTATACAACAAAAGCACGTAAATAAACGTACCTCTTGGAGAGCTTCTGCCCGGGGAACTCCGGGTACTCCTTGAGTTCAGGCGCTGGTGCAGCTGCGTCGGCCATTATGCGTGTTATGTATGAGAGTGTTCGTTTTCTGCGGAACACACCTCTTTTTCTTTTTTCTTTGTGGCTGTGAGGAGTGGGAGAGAGAAATACGAGGAAGCAGTAGAAAAACAAGGAAAAGCCCGCGCGAATGAGAAGCTTAATGCAAGTAAGATATTTGGATGCTATTTTCTCTGCATAGTTACATGATAACAATAGGCTGGTTAAAAATGAATTATTTTAACGCATGGGTTCGAATATTTCCTTGTCCGGTATGTTCAGCTCCGTTTCGTCCTCTTTGTCTTCTTCTTGTTCTTCTTCTTCTTCATACTCCTTGAAATCCGGTTGCCCCGTACTCGTCAACATTCTGTGCCACATTCTTCCTTTAGGGTCGACCAATCGCTCTTTCTCGATAATCATTGGGATGGGAAGGAAAACGCAGTGCGTGTTGACGTAACCAATGCTGATTCCGGTAAAACCAGCGAATGCGCCGTGGACAGCGTTTTGACCCAAGACATTACACATGATGGCATCGTGTGCGTTGGCGACGCATCCACGAACCATGTACGTTGGATCGATATATTTCACATCACATTTTGTTGATTTCTTGATTTCTTTGCACAACCAAGGTCCAATATCACCAAGAAGCGGGTTTCCGCCGGCATCCGTGCCTGAGACTTTTACAAATTCTTGCCCGGCGCCTTCGGCAATGACGAGGATGCAGTGGCCTTGCTCGTCTAAAAGATCCTTCACGTGCTCAATGACGCCATTTTTTCCGTGAACGTCAAAGTCTACCTCTGGGATTAAACAAATGTCCACATCACCGGAAGCTAACGTGGCGTACATTGAAATAAATCCGGATTGTCTGCCCATGAGTTTCACGACTCCAACTCCTCTCAATGCCGATTGAGCTTCAATTGTAGCTGCTTGAATTGCTTTTTGTGCTTCTTCAACCGCGGTATCAAAGCCGAACGTTTTATCCAAAAGCAAAATATCGTTATCAATAGTTTTTGGGACACCAACAACGGAGACTAAACTTCCTCTCCTCGCGCATTCGGCGGAGATGGCGTTTGCTCCAGCATGCGACCCGTTCCCGCCGATTACAAACAACATATTTATCCCTTGTCTTAAAATGCTATCGACAATCTTATCGACGTCACCACCACCCCGAGCTGTCCCTAAGATACTCCCTCCTTGCTTGTGCGCTTTTTTAACCACTTTCTTCGATAACTCCATATTTTCGAAACCATCCTCCCAAAACCCGCTGAACCCGTATCGAATGCCTGAAATCTTTGAGACCCCATAGCCTTCCTCTAAAGTCCCCACGATCGATCGAATGACATCGTTAATCCCTGGACACAACCCACCACAAGTGACAATGGCAGCGTGCACTTCTTCTGGGGCAAAATACACCTTCTCTCTCGGCCCGGCGCGAATGACCCACTGAGGCGTAAACCTACAAATCGCCGACGACTTCATGTACGAAGGTTGCGTGCTCTCATCCGCTTCTGTCGGCGCTTCGCATGTCGAGTCTGGCGACAACGACGTCGCGAACGCCAACGAGTGCAAAACAACTCGATCTCCTGGATCCACGAAAAATCTCACGTTTGATTTCTTATCGGTGCTAAAATACCTCCTCGTTGTATTATTTCTCGGCAAACACGTCTTGGAATGCGGAGCGCAAAAGGACGTTTGCAACGGTTCCAACGGTTTGTCGCCTTTATATATGTTCATCAAGTGAGGGATCGGAACATCGTTTGGTCCTCCGACTTCCCAATCGTACTTTTCTTGGGCATAGTACGCGTCATCGTCGTCGTCATCGTCGTCGACTCCCTCCTCCTCCTCCTCCTCCTTCGCGGCTGCCGCCACCGCGCGAAACGTTCTTCCCGACGACGACGACGAAAAAAACGACGATCCTCGTCGGCGTCGATTCCGACACCTCGTGGCGGCAAGACGATTCCGATATCGATCGTTGTTCGTCCCGCAACCCTTCGAAATCGACAAACGCGAAAAAGTCGCGCTACTTTTTGTCGTCGTCGTCGTCGTCGTCCTTGCCGCGATCATTCTCTCTCTCTCTCTCTTCGTCTCTCCGTGCGGTCTCGTGAACAAAGCGCTTTTTGAAGATCTCCACAAAGTGATGATGATGATGATGATGGTGCGTTCCAATTTTTTGGATTTTTTTCAACGTTTTTTACGAACAAAAAAAATGTCGAAAAAAAAGGACTCAAAAAAGAATGTCAAAAAAACTCCAAAAAAAAAGATATTCCCAA
>Ga0066856_10000857_pt1 | contig 11543 bp, 4 predicted proteins | sample ETNtaG_5_FD_65605 | JGI IMG/M metagenome (GOLD analysis project Ga0066856, IMG submission 65605) | Marine microbial and viral communities from oxygen minimum zone, Eastern Pacific Ocean - ETNP201406SV205 | ecosystem: Environmental > Aquatic > Marine > Oceanic | place: Pacific Ocean: Eastern...
TAAAAACCATTAGGTTCATATTTTTGTAATTTATATCCAGCATCTTTCATCCTATACTGAGGATTTGGAACGCATCTATAATGAATATTTTTTAAGTACGAATCATATTCGTCTAATCCTTCTTGCAATGCTTCAAAAAATATTTTATCTTCTTCTTCCCATCCACTAACATTCGTAATATTAATATCTGTTGTATCTTTCATAGATTTATCAACTCTGGGAGCATTAGAACCAACAACCCCATCACCTTTTCTGGGTTCCCATTCAAATTTTTCTATTACTTTATCACAAAAGGGTTTGGTTAAGGAATTTTTCTTAACCCAAATCAATTCTTTAAACATTAAAGTTTCATTATAAACGTAAGAGCAAAGTATGGTGGTCTGTTTTCATGTGCTTGTCCACTACCTTCATTATCAATATCAATTGAAACACTAATACCTGTTGTTGCACTATTCATTGCATCAGTACGAAGATTAGAGTTTTGATCACTTGGTGCAACTCTAGCTGGCATACTATCAGAATCATCAACACCACCTTTTAACTGGTGTCTATGACCTGGATCATTAACTGATGCATCAGCATCATGATCGTGTGATGGCATTTGTGCTTCTGATAGGGATACAGTATTAGCACCACCTTGAGCACCGTAACTATAACTACTACCAGTAGAAACAATAAATTTATTTCTTAAATCTGGTGTTCCATTTGATCCATTACATAAAGCCCAACCAGTAGGAGCAGTTGTACTGTTGTACATTACAATAGTACCAGCAGGAACACCACCACTAGAACTACCACCGCTAGTCGTATCATACCATATATCACCATCACATGGTCCACTAGGTGTAGAATTCTGTACAAATTTTCTACCGTAAGCATTACTATTAGAAGCAATATTAATCTGTCTAGTTCCTGCAGACGGAGTAGATACTGTGATTGATTCTGCACATCCATATCCAGTAGAATCTACTAAAATATTAACAAGACTACCAGCACCACTAGCATCTTGCCAAGTCCATGTAGTTCCATTAGATACGGGAACATAATTATTAGTTCCATTACTATTAGCACTATCAAATAATTGACTTATTTGTGCTTTTGCTACGGTAAGTTTATTGTCACTTGGATTATAAGTTAAACTATTAGAATCTTGTAAAATAGCCTTAGTGCCAGAACTATTTCCACCAACAAATGTAATATACTTACTCTGATCATCACCATTAGTTGTTACTACTACTGTATTAGCAGATCCACCAGAATTTGCTTGCCATGACCACCCACCACTTCCATTAGCAGTTAGAATATATGCGGCAGTACCAGTAGCACCAGTTGAATCAGTTATTGTTGCTGGCTTTATGTTAGTAACAGTTAATAAATTACTGGTTGGTGTCCATGTAATAGTACTATCAGTCCAAACATCCTCATAAGCAGCAGGAGAATTATTACTATCAACAAAAGTTAAGAAATGAGCATCAGTACTAGTTTCCTTAGATTGAACTCTTATTTGATTTGCCTTATCAGCAGTACCAGTAAATGTTCCATCAAATTCATCTGCATATATCTTTCTCCATCTAAGTGGAGTTGTACCATCACCAATATCATATGTACTATCAGCAGCAGGAATAATATGAGAATTAATTCTTGAGTTAGTAAAGTTTACTGTATCATTGGCTGCTGAATTACCAAATGCAGCATTTCCTGTAGTTGCTAAATCCTCAACAGTTAATCGCCCAACTCCTGATCCTATATTTGGATTGAAAGATATACCATCATTCGTAAATAGATGTTCATAATCAGCAGAACTATTATTACCTCTTACAAATGTTAAATTATGTTCAGCAGATGTTGTAATACCAACTGTCATTATTTGCTGCGATCTTAAAACAGTTGCAGCAGTAAAATTAATAGCAACATTAGATGCTGACGTAAGAACACCTTGACTATTAACAGTAAATTGTCCCACATTAGTGGAATTACCATAAGTACCAGCACTAACACCAGATGCTCTTAATGAACCATCTAAAACTACATTTGCAGTTCCATCAAATGAAACAGCAGAAGAATATACATCACCAGCAGCACTACCACCATCAATACTAAAATTTCGTGCATTTAATAATGCAGTTGCAGTATCAGCATTACCTTGAAAAGCACCATTAAACGTCTGAGCATAAACATTTCTCCATCTCAGATTAGACCCAGTAATGGTTCCAAGATCATAAGTATAATCTGCTGAAGGTATTATATTACTATCAACTCTTGAAGTAATTGTAAGTGTATCAGCAGTAGCACTATTACCAATATCAACATTTCCTCTACATGTTGTTACACCACTTACCAATAAATGTTGAGTCGTAGTCTGACCATGCACATCAGCAGTATCAGAATCCATTTCACCTTCAATCTCAATACCTTGAGTTAAAGTAGTTACTCTAGGATTACCATCATAATATAATATTACCGAACCACCTGACGCAAAATTAGCTAAATCAATACCACCTTGAGTCTCAAGATGTATATTATTACTCTGGATAAACAAATCACCAGAAGTCTCTTTTATGTAAGATTGAGTACCAGTACTAGAATGATATATCGCTAGTTCTCCAGAATCACCAAAAGTTATTTTTGCATCAGTATCAAATTCAAATGCACTTTCTGAATGATCAAACCAAATATCATGAGCACTATCAAAATGCACATCATCTTTAAATGTACTAACTCCAACAACATTTAAAAGATTAACAGTTGTAATACCTGTAATATTAATATTTCTACCAGATATTTCATCATAAGTTAAATCACCTGCAACATTTAAATTATTACCTATCCATAAATCACCAAGGAATGTACCTACACCAACAAATGTAGAAAGCCCAGTAACTTTAATATCACCACCAACATTTAAATTCTTTTCAATACCAACACCACCTTCAATTATTACTGATCCACTATCCTTAGTATTTGACTGAGTAGCATCATTTACATAAAGAACATCATCAACTTGTAATGTTCCTGCAGTAGAATCTAATATAAGATTTCCTGTATTACTTGATATTGTATTTGTATTAAGTTTAATATTACCAACTGTGGTTATACCACTAACATAAAGATTACTTAAAATATCAACTTGATTTCTGAATGTAGAAACTCCAGTAATGTTTAGAAAATCTGCATTTAAAGTTCCTGTAACATCAATACCATCTGAAGTAGTAATTAATTTCTCTAATCCAGCATGATATAAAGCAGCTCTTGCATTATTACCACTGAATAATTTTAATATTGGTCTCCAATTAGTATCATAGAATTGATATGCTCCTGTTCCAGGTCCACCATTTGTCTTGAATATGAATGGACCTGTTCCATTCTCTTGAATATATGAACACCAATTTCCACCATCAAGAATATTAGTTCCATTAGAATCATTTTGACCAGAAAGACTATCAGTATGAGATATTTTTAGGTCATTATTATTACCAAAATGTAATACATCATCATCACCAAAGTGAGCATTACTAGAAAAATAAACATTGGATGAGCAAGTTACAATACCTTGGAATGTAGAGACACCAATAACTTCTAATGTTTGTGTTTCTAATTGTTTTGTAATATCTACATTACCATCAATATTAACATCTCCTATTACATCTAATCTTACTGTCGGTTGAGTACTTCCAATACCTACTCGACCATTAGAAGAAATATAAACAAATTGAGTAGCACCAGCAGTTAATCCAGAAGATCCATGATACTGCACTTGTGATATTGTTCCACCAGCACCAGTTACAGCAGCACTCTGATTTATCCATGTAATTGTATCTGCATTACCACCACTAACTAAAATATCTGCTGCATTTCCTTTAAAATTATTACTATCATAAAATGCACCACGTACTCTTACATTACCATTAACATCTAATTTCTGTGTAGGATCTATCGTCCCTATACCAACGGATCCAATTCCAGTATTTACTTTAAGACGTGATCCATTTATACCTACATTTAATCCACCATCAACGGATAAAACATTAGTTACTTGATTATAACTAAATGCATTTTCTGCTGTAAATTCATAATCAGCACCAACATATTGTATATCTCCAGGATCTCCTGGTGGTGATACTCTTATTGTTGCTGCAACTCCTAAAGGAACTGCCTGAGCACTTACACCTGCACCAATAAAATTAAGTTGTGTAATACTACTAAGAGTACCAACAAGAGTTCCCTCATCAAATACACTAATAGATCCAGGAATTAAACCACCTTCAATAGGAACCCAGAATCTTTCACCTGGATGTGATAAAAGTGATACTATCTGAAATCTAGTACCAGATGGAACATTTGGTGATCCACTAATACTTGGAGGATCACCTATATTCGGTTCTGCTTGATCAAGACCAAGATATTTAAATCTATCCTCAGATAATTTATTTTGAGGAGTTCTCTTTACTCTTCCACTAAGATACTTTGCCATATTATATTACGCTGAGCTATTCTCTAGAACACTTCCGATAAACTCTAATTGTAATGGAGCAACTTGTCCACCAGCAGTAGTCATACCAACATTCACGGTAATTGTATTAGTACTAGTCGCACTAGGAATCAATGCTGTACCAGAAGCAGGATCAGTTGATCTTGGATATGCATGTTCTGATCCATTATTATCCATAGTGCATGTAAAGATCAATGATTCATTCGCAATCGTAACTGTACTACCAGCAGCTCTTCTCATACCGTTAGTAACAGCAGATTGCCAAGCATGGGTATAATCACCACCACTACTAATTACTGATCTAGTAAGGCAACCACTTGTAGCACTAACAAATGTATGAGCACTTGTATTTGTAGATGGTGTAACATCCAATATCTTCATAGTAAAAGTATTTGTAGTCACATTAGAAACAGGCAACCACTTACCACTAGCATAATCTGTTCCTCTTGGATATACATGCTGAGTTGCATTACTATCTTGAGCACAAGTAAATGTTAGTGAATTATCTGAAATTCTAACATGTTCTCCATTAACAAATCCATGACCATTAACAGTGAAAGTTATTATACCAGTAGTTGGATTATATGCAACAGCACTTGGTGTATATGTATTATTCGCATTAATGAATATGTGTGCAGAGGTATTACTTGGAGATGTTCCTTGTAATGCATTAACAGTAATAGTATCAGTAGTTACTGCTGTAATTGCAACTGCAGTATTATATGTTGGATCATTACCATTAGATCTTGGATATTTCTTCTGAGCACTATTACCATCTTGAGCACAAGTAAAGACTAATGATTCTTTTGCAATCTTAATTTTCTGCCCAACAGTAAGACTATGATTACCAATCGTCAATACTAAATTACCATTGGCAGGATCATATGTGGCAGCAGATACGCTAAATCCTACAATAGGTGATGCACCAACATTAATACTAAAAGTATTTGTATCTTTTGCTAATATTTGTCTCCATGAACCACTAGCAGGATCTGTTGATCTTGGATAAGTATGATTTGAATTATTACCATCCATAGCACATTTAAATGTCAATGCATTATTATCAAACTTAACTAGATTGCCAACAGCAAATCCATGACCATTAAGTGTACAAGTCATAATACCCACACGAGCATCATAAACTGCACCAGTTATTGTATGCTGAGTAGATGCAGCTACAAGACCATGATTAGGTATTTGCATAACTAAATCACCCGTCTTTGGATCATATGTTGTTCCACTTACAGGACTGAATACCACTCCAGTATTTGCTGTTACTGCACCAGGTTTTGCTCTCTTAAATGTATGAATAGCAGGTTGATATGTATGTGGATATCCTTTAGCACTACCAAGAAAAGCAGTATATGTCTTTGATGTTCCAACACTATCTACAATTTGATCTACAACATATGACTGTTGAGGATCTGGGAAAATAGTTGTAGTAATTCCAGTTCCACTAGGGCAGGTAAATGCTATACCAGCCATAGTAATTGAATCATTTGGTCTAAAACCATGCACACCCATAGTGGTCACAGTTGCAATACCAGATGGTTCATCATACTGAACATCACTTATCGTAGTAAGACCTGTCTGTGATCCCTGAATGAATAATCTATCTAAAGTAAGTGCTGTTTTTTCTAATATCAATCTACCATCAATTAATATAACAGCATCATTTGGTGGAATCTCTACATCCTTTATTATTCTTATATCTCTCTTATTTCCTGTACTTCTCGACTCTCTTCTGTGTATAAAACTTATAGTAGGATATGTCGTACCTATTCCTACATTTGATACTTGTGCATACAGCAAAATTGCCGAAGTTCCTGTTGGTACTTCATATAATAACTGCTCTCCTGGATGAACAGGAACAGCTACTGATAAAAACTTATTGACTGGTGCAATTGCCATATTATCTCAACGCTAGTATTAAGGGGGTTAATTGTGCTTGAATTGCTCTATTGAAATCTCTTCCTCGAATTGTAGATGTAGTTTGATCAATTACTAATCCTTCACCAATTCTAAAGTTTCCTTTTTGATCCGTACTGGTAAATGGTACTTGTCCACCATCAATAGCGACAATTTCATTTTCAGGAATTGGTTCACCACCTTGGAAGGGGTTTGCAGTATTTAGGTCAGTACCAGCTCCAATATATTCAAACGAATGTGAACTGGTAATGATTCTACTAATTCTCTTAAATTCAGTAGTAGATCCTATAGATACACTATAAGGAATAAATTCATTAAAGGTTACAGTTGTCAATCCTGCAAGAGTACCAGATGCTACTGGTTCTGTTGCTCTATCAACAGTATAATAGATAGGATCCATAACTGCTTCCAATACAGCATTACCACCACCAGACACTGAAAGAACAACATTCTGCTCATTAGTTCCACCACCAGAAGGTAAGAAATTTCTACCACTAGCAATTATATCAACTGATGTGATTGTTCCTGCAGCACTTACATTAGCAGAAAATTCTGCCAAAATTCCTTCTGGTCCTTGTGGTAATGATGCAGTTACATTAGGTGGTGCTCCTGCATTATAATCACCATCATTACCACCATTAACAACTTTAACACTTCTAACCAAATTAAATGGTGCAGTTGTAATACCTGTGGCAGTAGTATCATTATAATCATCAAGATCAACTTTAAAGAACATTGCCTGACCATCAAATGGTTTTCTTACATTATTCAAAGTATCTCTTACACCTATAACCTCATAACTATCAGTTCCAGCAATACCTGCAGCACTAACAGATCCAGTAAATTCAGTAGATCCAACACCAACAGCCTTCAATCCATAATTACCAAATGATGAGTTAGAGTTAGTTAAGTCACATTGACCACCAGTATCTGCATAAATGGCAACATCACAACCAATAGTAAAGATAGAAACTAACTGGGCATATGCATTATTAGTAAGTGATACTCCAACACCATTCTGATTATATTGAGTAAATGAGTCACATACCATACTCTTAATATCTTGCCCTAAGTTATTTGTACCTGTAAATGCAGCATTAACACTATTACCATCAATCTTCATACCAACACTACCACTCATAAAATTAGTACAGTTTCTTACATAAGGACTCTTAAATCTTCCAGTTGCACCTTCATTCGCAGGACCAGGAGCAACATAACCAGTAGCAGCAAATTCAGAAGGAGTTGTTGGTGGAAACGCAACAGCACCACAACCAAAATGATTAAATGAAACTCCACCTTGATTATCAGTATTAGGTCCAGAGAAATTAAGGTTTTGTACTAAACATCCTCTACGAACATGGAATACATCCTTATTTCTATTCTGAGGAACTATAGTTACAAGACGTAGATCTTCACCAGATACAGAAACATCAGTTCTTAATCCAATTGGATTATTTTCAACATAAGTACCTGAGCGAACAATAATAGTATCACCTTCCATTGCTACTGTTGCAGCAGCACCAACAGTTCTCTTTGCATCACCTTCAAGCATTCCACTATTAGTATCACATCCATTCTCAGAAACCCAAATAGCATTCTTAGTTTGAACACCAGACGGTCTCCAAGATACACCAGCACCAACTGCGGATAAACGATAATCTGTTTTACATATACCAACACCAACACTATTATTCTTATCAATTAGTGCATTTTCAAGTTCTATTGTAGAATTGAATTTAGCCGCTCCATCAACTTCTAATGTTGATTCAAGTGTAGTAGCAGCACCTACATTTAAATGGTTTTGAAGAGTAGTATCTCCATCAACATTCAAAGTTTGATCTAATTCTGTATGTCCTTGAACATTAAGTTGATTATCTGCTGTTACATTACCCCTAAGTCTTGATGTTCCATCAACATTTAACGTAGTATCTAAATCAGTAGCACCTTGAACATTTAAAGTATTTTTAAGTGTAGTTCCAAGATCAACTTCTAAAGTAGATTTAAGAGATGTTGCACCATCAACAATTAATGTACTATCAAAATCAACAGCACCTGTAACATGAAAAGTTCCAGATACATCTAATTGGGCATTAGGACTATTATTATTAATACCAACTTTGGTCATTCTATAGACATCACCACTAGCATTCCATCCCCATAGGTCATATGACTCTATATCGGCAATCATGGTTGGATTGCTTGGGTTTGGTATTGGAATAATAGAAGTAGTTCCTATACCAAGACTATTATTATCTTTAAAATTTAAAGTAGTAAATGTCTGTGCAGTACCAGTTTTTGGAATATAAGTTCCCTGATCTTGTACAAATATACCTTCTTGATCAATTGGAGATGCTTGTACCCAACGAATACCATTAGCATCTTGATTTAAATAATATCCATTCGCACCCGAAGAATTAGCAGAATCGTAAATATCAGCATCAATCTTAACACTACCAGCAACATCAAGTTTCTGTTCTGGAATTGTACTTCCTATTCCAACATTACCTGATCCAAGTCCAGATGCAATACCAGCTATAACTGTTCCACCAACACCTACATGAAGATATTCAGTTACTGTAAGAATACCTACTTGTAGTGTATGAAATTCTGCTGGACTTACAAATGTTGTTACACCTACAAAATAACTATCTCCTCCAACATATAAATCACCAGTTAGATTTACATCATTGGCATTAATTGTACCAATACCTGCCTGTGTAAAATCATAGTATAATCTACCGTAAATATATACGTCTTCAAATACTGAACTGCCTGATTGTGGAATTGGATTGTCGAGTGTCATATTAATGAACTTACTTTGTTTAGGATTTTAGTTGCTTTATTCTCAAGAGCCGAGAATCCAACTGATGCACCTGCTGCTGCAGCAACCTTATCAGCCACCATACTCTTACTAAATGATTTCATAAAACTTTCAGTTTTAAGTAAAACTGCCATGTTTCCATGTTTTGGAGCACCCAAATCAATCTTTTTGGCAGTAGCAGTAATGCTTTCACATTTTCCAGGATTTGTATATCCTAATCGGATCTTTCTACCCTGAATAACAAGCTCATTGGTGGCATCAAGAATAATATTTGGACCTTTAATTTTAACCCAAGTACCATTTGATATACACTGTATTGACATATCACCCTTATGGGCAAATAAAGCAACACTATTTTCACCTTTCTTGGCTTTTATACCACCTTGAATCTGAAGTTTACCCTCAGATTCAATAGTGGCCATACCATTTTCATATAATCCAGCATTAAATTTAACCTTACTATCATTTTCTGCTCGAAAAATAAATGATGCAACACCACATGTACCAACTTTACTAGAACCAGTTTCAAGAACACATTGCGGACCAAATTGGTCAATCGTCTTATTTTCTTCACTCATTATGTTACACAATCAATTACTTGTACCACTTCAGTCTGTGGAATTTCTTTAGTCATTATAGGAAGAAGGACAGCACCAGTACCTGCATTGAAATTTATTTTAGGTAATTCTCTATAAGGATTATTTGGTGTTTTCACACATGTAATTCCACCAATAGAATTAACACCACAAATTTCAAAACCATCAATCTCATCACCCTCTACATATCCCTCTCCTGGTTGTTTAATAATAACTTCCTTAATATATACATCTTCCTCTTCAGCAACAGGATAATCTTCTCCTTGAGCTGTTATTGTTACGGCAATAACTTGTCCAAATGTAGGTGAACTTTGATTATAATCAACAATTGCTTCACCATAAGCACCATATCCTTTATCACAACTATCAGTAAACGCTACTAATGGTGGTTCTGTATAACCAGATCCTGGGCTAGTTATTTCAACACCAATAATACTTCCTACCCTCTCTATATCACCAAGTATATCTTCCTTATCAAATTTATTGATAAACCTACCCATTAAAACTTTACCAGCAGCACCAAATCCATCTCCACCAAAAAATTCAATGGAAGGCATCCCACAATCAAATTCATTACCAGTATTACTACAATCTCCTATACCAGCATCTCTTGCATTACCAAGTTTAGATCCAAAAACTTCAAATTCACCATAGTTTTCTTCAAATTTACTCAATCCACCTTCAATATTATCAAGGAATCCATCCTTTGCATCCTTTACTCTACCAAAAGCATTATTAGCAGCATTAAATGCTTTTGATAATGAAGACTGTTGTTGCTTATCACTCTTATCTTTTCTTTCACCACCATCAATTACATATTTACTAGTAGCAACAGGTGGTGTTGCTTCATTACATGAAAATAAATTTTTAATTTTATTAGCAATACCAAGTCCACCCATTATAGTTTCTTTAATTTTAAATACTGCACCAATAGGACTCATTAATTTCTGTATAGGTCCAAGAAAAGGTCCAACAAGAGAATCAATAACATTAGTGATTTTATGAACTAAACCACCAACAAACTGTTGAGCAGCACAAACTGGAGTATTAATAATATTTTTAACCATTCCTGTAAGCATATCTTCAATAGCACCTTTGATTGCACCAGCAGCATTTCCTACTAGACAACTCATTTTACCCATAATCATCTTGACTGGATCCATCAAAGCCGATTGAACTCTTATCGTAGTTGCTATGGCAGTCAATTTTTCTGGAATTGTAGCGAAGAAGAATTGCTTTAGACCCTCAAGACCCTTTTGAATGAATACTTCCATTTTATCAGTAAGAGCATTACCAATTTGACTAACAAAACCCTTACTAAGATCAGAAACTGACCCTACAACATTCTTAAGTTCAGAAGGAAAATTAATAAGTTCACTACTACCTGCGGTTATTAACTTAAAGAAATTACCAACTTGTGCTTCAGTTTCAGAAAAGAAATTATCTTTAGTGGGATCTGCAAGCATAATTTCCATGCCCGTAGCTAAAGATTGAGGAGGAAGTAATACTAAATTCTTCTGCCTATAAGATTCCAACAGAGAATAATATCTATCTTTAGCAAGACCAGTCAAACTCTCTGGATCTTTAGAAAATACATTAGAAAGTTCTTTTGGAAATGCTTCTTTAAGTTTTTTAATATCACCCTCAAATCCAGGAGGATTTAACTCTATTAACTCTTTATATGCTTTTAATTTTTTTTCTGTAA
>Ga0066856_10000862_pt1 | contig 11512 bp, 9 predicted proteins | sample ETNtaG_5_FD_65605 | JGI IMG/M metagenome (GOLD analysis project Ga0066856, IMG submission 65605) | Marine microbial and viral communities from oxygen minimum zone, Eastern Pacific Ocean - ETNP201406SV205 | ecosystem: Environmental > Aquatic > Marine > Oceanic | place: Pacific Ocean: Eastern...
ACCTGTTCAGGAGAGCACGCTGCAATCCTACATGGTTGCAGAAAAAAGGGATGGAATCGAGCTGGCTACACGCTTCCAACCCACGAAGTGTTCCACGCCTACATGAAACAGATCAGAACATACCTTGGAGAAGACTGGATGCCTTTGCGAATCGCAAAGGATGGCTGTGGTCTTCCAACAGTGTCAAACACAGTTTCTGAATTGGCTCAAATCTATGCAGGATTGGTCCGCGACAAGGACGAGGATTGGATTTGGGAGGCGATGGTCAGGCATCCAGATCTTGTTGGTGGATTCAACAGGTTGGATTCAACAATCTTGAAGGCCGGAGAAGGCAAAGTCATTGCCAAAGAAGGCGCAGACGGATTGCTCGGTTTAGCCATTGAGCACCCTGATTATCCGAAGGGTCTTGGCATTGTTGTCAAGATTGCACACGGATGGAATTCACAGGCAACATGGTATGTGGCTCGTGCCGTATTGGGCGTGTTAGGCATTAACCTGAGAAACCCCTACCCGCTTCATCGACAAAAAGCGTTCATTGTCCCAGGCATAGTCCCAGAAAAATACCTTGATGTTTTGGAAACATTGCCGACTTGGGATGAATGGGACCCCGATCAGGACCGCTGGCTCTATGATGTGGAGATGTAACCATGCTTGCATTGATGAACTACATCGATGGCCAGTTTGTCCCAGCTGCCTCTGGCCAAACCCTCGAGGACATCAATCCGGCGACAGGTCAACGCATCGCTACCATTCCACGGTCAGAACATCAAGATGTCGAACAGGCAGCACATGCAGCAAAAACAGCGCAACCAGAATGGAACGCTCTTTCGCTTGAACAGCGTGCTGATTGGCTTGATCTCATTGCAGATGCACTGCAAGCAAAACATGAGGCCATTGCTCAGGCTGAATCGCTTGATACGGGCAAACCGATTTCTCTCGCACGCAGGGTCGATGCAAGTCGCTCGGTGGAAAATTTCAGATTTTTTGCCAACTTCGGACGACAACAAACACCATTGACATTTGAGATGGACGACGCCATCAATCTTGTTCATCGAAATGGGCTTGGGGTGGTTGGACTCATCACACCGTGGAATCTGCCGCTTTATCTGATGTCCTGGAAGGTCGCTCCAGCGCTTCTCATGGGCAACGCAATCGTCGCTAAACCAAGCGAAATGACCCCGCTCACCGCCAACATCCTTGCAGAAACACTTCACGAATTGGAGTTGCCCAAAGGGGTCTTCAATCTGGTTCATGGCCTTGGTCCAGAAGTAGGGCAAGCCATCTTGGAACATCCCATCATCAACGGCATCTCATTCACCGGTGGTACGGCAACTGGGCGCATTGTTGCGGCAACAGCCGCACCTATGTTCAAGAAACTCTCTTTGGAACTTGGAGGGAAAAACGCCACCATCGTTCTTGAGGATGCGGATCTGGACAAAGCCGTCCAAGGGGCTGTTCGTGCCGCTTTCACGAATTCCGGACAAGTCTGCTTGTGTGGCTCGCGCCTCATGCTTCACACGTCAATTGCTGAAGCCTTCTTGGAACGATTCGTGGCTGAGGTGAAATCGATGCGAATTGGTGAACCGAAAGAGGATTTGACCCAAATCGGAACCGTGATTTCAATGGAGCATTTGGCGAAGGTCGAATCCTACATCAAACTGGCAGTCGATGAAGGCGGGGAAATCCTCACTGGTGGGACTCGAGACATGGTCGGCCAGATTGGGCCAACCGCAGAAGGCGCCTACCTTGCACCAACAGTCATTAGCGGATTGAGTCATCTCTCAAGGTGCGCTACGGAGGAGATTTTTGGCCCAGTGGTCACTGTTCACACCTTCGACACACTCGAAGAAGCGACCACAATGGCCAACGCTACTGAATATGGATTGGCCGGTTCAATTTGGACACAGGACCTCGAAGTTGGTCAAGCACTTGCTCAAACCATCGATACTGGTATTGTTTGGATCAACACGTGGCTGCATCGTGATTTGAGAACTCCATTTGGTGGTGTAAAACATTCAGGTGTCGGTCGAGAAGGTGGCCAATGGTCCCTTGGATTCTTTTCAGAGACAACCAATATCTGTGTCATGGGACCCAACAAGAACGACGCTTGAGAACACATCTTCAAAAGCGATTCTTGCTATTGACTACCATGACGAGTCAAGATGCTCTCCCTCTCTTCGTTCTTCCAATGGTCTTGATGCCTGGTGAGGTCCAAGAGTTGCGCGTGTTTGAACCAAGGTACCGACAAATGCTCGATGACTGCCTGCTCGACAACAAGAATTTCGGACTTGTGATGAACGATCCGTTCGAACCTAGCAACCATTGGGATGGTCCACGGACCCATGGTTGCGAAGCAGAAATTTTGGAACATGACACCAAAGGAAGTAACCATTTCATCTCCATTGTCGGGCGCAGAAGGTTCACTGTGCAAAAGATCATTCCACCTGCGTTGCCGCCCTTTGATCACCCTTCAATGGCCTCTTTAGTCAACGAAGATGGGCTTTTTCCCGATCTACAGACCTTGCTTGAACACATACCTGAGGATGCCTCACATCACAAATTGTATATTTCCGGTGACGTTCGATTTCACGAGGCTTCAGGTCCGACTTCGCTCACCCATCAAACCATGCTTAAGGAACTCCTCAATGGTGTTCTCAATCGGATCGGGGCAGTCTTGAGAATCGATGCGCAGGTCCTCGATAGTTGGGTCGAGGAAAGGGTCGAGCATGTGGTTGATGAGGATCCAAACTCAGTCTTTACAGTCGCTGCCTTAATCTTGAATGGTCTTGAATCCAAACAACAAATCCTTGCTTGTGCAGATGCAGAGGAAGCGCTTGCAGAACTGATGCATCAACTCTCAGCTTCGTACGAGGAAGAATAGAGTCCCGTTCCCGTTGCGAGGGTTTCAAAACACATGCGTCGGTGGAAGGGACATGTCCGTCCACCGCAATGCGCGCAAGGTCACGACACATACCCTGCTTGAAATGAAGCGAGCAGAAGAAAAAATCACCATGCTCACCGCCTATGATTACTCCTTGGCGAAACTGGTTGACCAAGCAGGTGTCGACGTCATCTTGGTCGGTGATTCCGCTTCAAATGTCATGGCGGGTCAAGTCACGACGGTTCCAATGACTCTTGACCACATGATCTACCACGCTCAATGTGTTCAACGTGCAGTGGATAGAGCCCTCATCGTTGTCGATATGCCGTTCGGTACATACCAGGGGAATTCTGCAATTGCGCTTGAATCTGCGATCCGCATCATGAAAGAAGCAGAAGGTCATGCTGTAAAATTAGAAGGTGGTTCGGAGATCATACAATCGATCGAGCGTATTCTGACCGCAGGAATTCCAGTCATGGGTCACCTCGGTTTGACCCCTCAATCCATCTACAAATTTGGTACGTACACAGTTCGTGCCAAAGAGGAAGAGGAAGCAGAGAAGTTGATCGCTGATGCAAAATTGCTGGAAGAGGCAGGATGCTTTGGTATTGTCTTGGAAAAAATACCACGCGAATTGGCAAAGCGAGTGAGTGAAGCAATATCGATCCCAACCATTGGCATTGGAGCCGGTCCTGATTGCGATGGCCAGGTGTTGGTGCTTCACGACCTGCTTGGGATTACGATGGATTTCTCTCCTCGTTTCCTTCGCCGTTATCTCAACCTTGCAGAGGACATCAACACAGCAATCACCTCATACTGCGATGATGTTCGAACCGGTGACTTTCCAAACGATTCGGAAAGCTACACTTCATGAGATTGCATTGTACATGACAATGGCGCCTGCAAAGGCTCCAAGATCGATGCCCATGGCGTGCCAAATGCCGTAACTGAACGGTGGAAGTTGCCTTCGTCCCCAAAGCATTGAGAGGGTCGCCCACGACAACAGTATCCCATACATGCCACAAAACAAAGCACCCCATCCCGAAAGCCAGACCAACAACAATGGCAACGCCAATACAGCAAATCCAAAGCTGTATTCGAGGTATCGCTCCAAGGAAGTGTGCACCAGAATTCGATACAGAAGTGGGCTCAATACAAGCGCAACAATGAGCGCAAATTGAGGCGGGTTAGGGGCAAAAACAGAGTCGATTGAGGGCAGAGCATACGCTTGCCAAGCTCCACCTAATCCAGCCCCAATGAGGGCAGGCGCCAAGATATGTTTCAATCCTGTAAGGAAATCATCCTTCAAAGAAGTGGCCTTGGGCGCAGCCACAGGTAATGCGGTCATTGCCTCCATGAATGGCCCAACTCGCCGCCTTGTTTGAGTCTTGGGTCTCACCAGATTTGCATGATTCGAGCGCCGATGCCGATATAGCCCCTAAGCGCTTGGCTTGTCTCATGACGCAAGGTGAAATCGTAGCGGGTTGTTTGGCACCCCACCCTCCACATCTGGTCTATGCGGAAAACCCACCACAAAATGAACCGGTTGCAGAAGGCGGCTGGGAACAGTTGCGCTGGGGTTATGAACGCCTAAGGGAGTCGCTCAAAGATGTTGAATATGATGCGATTGTTCTCCTTTCTCCACATTGGCAAACATATGTTGGAACCCATTTCCTTGGCCTTCCGCAATTCAAAAGTCTATCCGTCGACCCAGTTTTTCCTAACCTCTTCCGCTACCATTACGATTTGAACATCGATGTAGACCTGACCATGAAAATCCATGACAAGGCTGCAGAGGCTGGCCTTGCTGTGACAATGATGGAAAATCCAGACTTCCGAGTTGATTATGGAACCATCACGACAGGTCACATGTTCAATCCAGAATGGGACAAGCCTCTTGTCGTCATTTCAAGCAATAGATCTCGTGATTATTATTCAGTTGAAGTGATGCAGGAAATGATGATTGAACTAGGCAAGGTCACCAGAGAAGCAATCCTTGAGAGTGGTAAAAAAGTCGTCGTTCTGGCAAGCAATTCACTCTCTCATCGCCACTTTACGACCGAATCAGCCATCCCCGAAGACATGAGCAAAGAACACATTACGAGCCATGCCATGCACCTATGGGACATGCGGATGATTGAGTACTTCCGTACCGGTCAGGCGCAAAGGATCCTCGATGAAATGCCAGAATTCACCGAGCAGGCGATCGCAGAAAGCGATGGCGGTGGACTCTCGTGGCTCCTTTCGACCCTCGACACCCCGACTTATCCGGCGACGCTTCATGGCTATGGCACCATTATTGGTACTGGAAACGCCATCGTTGAGTGGCCAGAACGCAACCACACGGAGGGCTCACAATGAGTCAAGGCGAACTTGTAGGTTCCTACATTGTCCCAGTCCACCCCCACACCGTTCTGGCTCCAGAACAAAACGAAGGTTGGCAACGTTTGCGAGATGCATTTGATGAAGCTGCCAAGCGAATAAAAGAAGCAGAGGCCGATTTACTGATTATTTACTCCACAACTTGGCCGAGCATCATTGGGCATCAAATTCAGGCTGATCCAAATCCAGAATGGGTCATGGTCGACCATGACTTCCACGCTTTGGGTTCCATTCCATACTCGTTCAACATCGATGCTGAATTTGCCCATGCGTGGGATCAAGCGAACGCGAAGCGAGGCCTCAAATCCCGTACAGTGAATTACACTGGGTTCCCGATTGATGTTGGTTCTGTTGTCGCACTCAAACTTCTCAATCCTGACAATTCGATTCCAGCCGTGATCGTTTCTTCCAATGTGTATGCAAACCGGTCAGAAACGACTGTGTTGGCAAAGTCTTGCCTTGATGTGATCAAGGCAACAGGGCGAAAAGCGGTTGCGGTGACTGCGATGTCGCTTTCAAACCGCATGTTTACCACCCCGATTGAGCCCAAGGATGACAAAATTCATTCGTTGAAAGACGATGAATGGAATCGAAAGATTCTCGAATTCCTCGGCGAGGGCCGTCTCGAAGATGTGGGCCAACTCTCACGGACCATTCACAAGCAAATTCGAGTTCAAAAAGTGGTGGCCTTCAAGCCGATGTGGTGGCTTTCTGGAATGAATGGAAACCGCAATAATTTGACCGGTGAGGTTCTTGCCTACGAAGCCATCCATGGTGCAGGTGGCGCTGTTGTTCACCTTGATCCAACACCGTCGGGGGCTGGTGACAAAGAATACGATGAAGACGATGTGGAATTCTTCAGCGGTGAGCGGAATGTGCTCGATGCTGAAGGCGATGCACCGTTGCCCGAGCCACTGCCTGACCAGTCAAGCTCCTCTTCGGGTCCAGCGTTGTGGGAGCCTACTACAGGTGAAAGTTCAGTGAACAGTGAAGCGGCTCCAAAACCAGTGGGTATGTATCCACATGCCCGCCGAGTTGGAGATTTACTCTATCTGTCAGGTGTTGGGCCACGCCAACCGGGCACCAATGCTATTCCTGGTGGTCCGATCAGTGATGATCAGGGTGCTCCACTGGATTACGACATCAAGGCACAAACCCGTGCAGTTGTCGAAAACATCACTCGAATTCTTGAAGAAGCCGGAGGTTCAATCGATGATGTTCTGGATGTGACTTCATTCCTTGTTGATATGGATCGAGATTTTTCGGGCTACAATGAGGTCTGGGCTGAGACACTTGGAAAGGTCGGACCAACACGGACAACCTTGGCCATTCGAGCTTTGCCTACACCAATCGCTGTCGAGATGAAAGTGATTGCAAAAGCGCCTCAAGGGAACTGAGTTCATCAGCACAACTCGTGGGTGCATGTCGGCGGCGTGAAGTAGCGTCGATCGTTTGGATTGAACGTATCGAGTTGAAGGGTTGAGGTTTCGCCTTCTTGGATGAACACGACAGAGGAGGTGCTCGCAGGCAGGTAATCTTCGCCTGTGGAGAGGAGGCTCAAGCGGAATCTGTTGCCTGCTTCAATCTCAGCATCCAGTGGCATGAATTCCATCTTGGCATTGATGGTCTGGACCAATGGCGTCCATGTTTGAATGTCATCGCCACCTGCATAGTAGCGTAAATCCATAATGGCATGACCAATGTGGATGCATTCATCGTTTTCATCACATTCTTCGAGAAGTGCATAGAGCTGACCACCAAGGGTTGCGGTCGTTACATCGACATGTAAGCGTGGCGTTCCAGCAATGTACATTGTCTCCTCGAGCGGAGCAGATTCCCAAACAGGTCCGGTGGTTGCATCAGGTAAGACGCTCATTCCACCGCCAACACTCGTGAGCAATCCACCAAGGTCCATCGAAACAACACTGATGTCGGCAGGCGGATACCTGTCTTCAAGGCGCCAAGAGCCTTGATTCGATTGAATTTCAACGTAGAGCCCGGGTTGTTCCCCCTCGCCTCGCAAGTAGAAATCAAACCATTCAAGTAAGTCCTGCATCCAATCGTAGCGAACCATTTCGGGGAAGGCTTCTCCTCCTCTGCCGCCAAGGTCAGAGCGATCAGAAAGTTGCACGGGACGGTCTGGATAGTCATGGTCCCATTGGCCAAACAAGCCCTTTGCGTCAATGCCCGCATCCTTGAGGGCGTTGATTGTCGGCACGGCCATATGCGGGTCGACGTTCCAGTCATGCATGCCTTGAATGAGGTAGACACTGCCCTTGTAGTTCTCAATCACCCTGTCGAGGAAGTATCGCTCGGCCCAATAATCACCAGCAACCTCGGAGCCAAACATGTATGCAGATACGCCGGTACCCGGCCCGAGAATGTAATCTGGGCACAGGTTCTGATAGTCTTCTTCATCGCCATCAATGCCATAGGATCCGTAAACGCCATTGTGCATGATCGGTGCTCGGGCTTCAGCCGAACCATTGCGCCACATCAATTCCTTCACGCCAATCAAGCCCGAAATTGGAACGATTGTTTTGAGGTAATCATGCTCCGCACCAAACATTGCTGCCTGCCATGGTGTGCTTCCATCGTAGGATTTTCCAATCATGCCGACCGCTCCATTCGACCATTCTTGCTCTCCAAACCAACGAACTGCGGCATCATTACCCAATTGTTCTGCATTACCCATCAGGTCCATACAGTGGTTTGAGCGCCCAGTACCTGTCACGGAGACCTGCGCAAAAGCAAAGCCATGAGGTAGGATTTGGTCGATGATCATTTGTCCAAGCCAAGTGCCTGGAACTTCGATGCTTGGCGTTTCCACGCTTGCTTCTTGGAAGTAAGGTCCGAACTCTGCAATGACGGGAACAGTGACGCCTTCTGGTACATTTGGTCGCCACACTGCGAGGCTGATCACTGCGTTGTCAAGTAGTGCTGCTCCACCTTCATCAATCGGCAAGGTGTATTCAACAAAGTGATGGGTCGAATTCCATTCATTATCGGTTCCAAGGATTTCATATGGTCCAGTTTCAAGTGCAATTCCGAATTCCCCATTTGTTTGGTATGGCATGTTCGAACGCTCCCATACAGGAACGCGCACGCCGACATTGCTTTCTTCATCCGTGGCGAGTTCTATCACCGCTTCTCCAAAGACTGCTGAAATGAACAGGAAGGCCAATGCCACCGCTATGGTCGAGGCGAGCACGAGGTTGAATTCCCTCGACATTCTCGTGTGTTGAGTGGAGTCAATCTTTGCACCTGACATCGACACCCGCCTCCACATTACCCTCTCAGCGGTTTCTTTTGAGGTTGCCGAATCAATGACCGTCCGGTGCAAGGTCGATGTTAATCATCGCGAGGACGTCGGTTTTGATTGGTGTTTCTTTTTCCCGAACGGTTGCCACGATTTCGGTTTGACCGCTTGTTATTCCCGCCATTGTTCTTCCCTCTTGGCGCACCTTGTCCGCCTCGATTGCTCCTTCCGCCGCCTTGCTTGGATCGGTTGCGATTTCGTTGCTTTTTCTTAGGGGCGTTAGGATCCTTGACCTTGCCAGGCTTTTGACCTGGTTTAGGAATCGCTCCGATGAAATGGAATTCATGTGAGGCATCGACCGGAATTTCTTTGCCGATCAATTGTTGGATGCCCACCAAATATCCGGATTCGGAATCATCACAGAAACCGTATGCAATCCCAGTTCTTCCGGCCCTTGCTGTGCGTCCAATCCTATGGACATAGCTTTCAGGCTCATTTGGTAAATCATAATTGAACACGTGAGTCACTCCATCGACATCGATGCCTCGACTTGCAATGTCAGTCGCCACCAAGATTGGGATGCTTCCGTCTTTGAATCCGGCAAGCGCTCGTGTTCGCGCCCCTTGGCTCTTGTTTCCATGAATGGCAGCAGCAGCAATCCCGCTCTGGTCCAGCTGCTTGACAAGTCGGTTAGCACCGTGTTTTGTGCGGGTGAACACAATGCCACACTCAACCCGTTCATTTTTGATGATTTTAACCAGCAAGCGTCTTTTATCCGCTTTGCGAAGGAACATGATTTTCTGGTCGATTCGATCGACAGTCACTTCTTCTGGCGTGATGTCAACTTTGATGGCGTTGTTCAAGAATGAGCCTGCAAGATTTGCAATTGATGACGGCATCGTTGCGCTGAAAAGGAGGTTTTGCCGTTTCTTTGGTAGAAGTTTCAACACCTTCTTGATGTCGTGGATAAAGCCCATATCAAGCATTCTGTCTGCTTCATCGAGGACAAAGAATTCGACATTGGTAATGTCGATGTGACCTTGATTGATGAGGTCGAGCAGTCGGCCAGGTGTCGCCACCAAGACGTCCAAACCTTTCTGCAATGCTCGAACTTGTGGGTTTTGATTGACGCCGCCAAAAATCACTTTGTGACGGATGTCGAGGTGTTCACTGTAGGCTGAAAAGCGATCATCGATTTGGGCCGCTAATTCACGAGTAGGTGAAAGGACCAAGGCGCGAATGTATCGCTTTCCTTGTGGGCGATTTCGACTCATGATCTGCAACACCGGGAGGGCGAATGCTGCGGTTTTTCCGGTGCCTGTTTGTGCCACGCCCAACACATCTCTACCTGCTAGCAATGGTGGAATCGCTTGTTCTTGTACAGGCGTTGGCGTCGTATATCCTTCTGCTTCAACAGCACGAAGAAGAGGCTTTGAAAGCCCTAATGATTCGAAATCGGTCATGTGAATCCCTCGAACAGAGGGCAGCAACAAGATGCTGAAGCCAACCTGAACACGCCGCGCTCTCAACCCATCCTCTAAAACAGGGTTGGTTGAATTCAGTCCCCGCAGTGCATTGAAGCAAAGAGAACGGGTTTCCGAATCAAAGAATTGGTTGATTTCGGAGCCAATCGAGGTCCGAAATGTACAGTTGGCGAATGTCGTCCAAACCAAGGACCAGCATGGCCAAGCGCTCGAGGCCCATGCCCCATGCAAGCACAGGTGTTGAGATCCCCAATGGCTCTGTGACTTCTGGCCGGAAAATTCCTGCACCGCCGAGCTCTAACCACTTTCCTCGCCATTTCACTTCAATCTCGAGGCTTGGTTCTGTGTAAGGGAAGTACGCAGGACGGACTCGAACCTCTGGATATCCCATCTTTGCATAGAAGGTTTTCAAGGTCGTGACGAGCATCTGAAGGTTTGCGCCCTCTTCCATAATGATGCCTTCAATCTGATGAAATTCAGGAAGATGAGTTCGATCAATGGCCTCTTTGCGGAACACACGGTCGACCGAAAAGACTCGACAAGCATCTTGGGGGTTCTCTGCAAGGTATTGGATGGTGTTGACAGTGGTGTGGGTTCGTAGCAAGGCTCTCTCTGAAGTGGCTTTTGAAAATGCGCCACCCCAGCCGACAGAACCTGTCGTCCCCCCATGCTCATGAATGTCCCCCCATGCACTGACCAATTCATCAGGGAGTGAAATCGATGCTGGATTCTCGAGGTAAAATGTATCTTGCATCTCTCGAGCAGGGTGATCCTGTGGAATAAACAATGCATCCATATTCCATCCCGCTGTTTGCACATAGTCATCGACAAGTTCTGAGAAGCCCATTTCAAGGAAAATAGCACGGACTCTCTCGATCAAGGCCTGCATTGGATGGCTACGACCTGTAGGTGGAGTGCTCGACTCAAGTGTGACATCGAAGGCACGATACTCTGCATTCATCCAGTCTTCTGACTGGAGTAACTCAGTTGTGATTTCAGCAACAGCGACCTTTTCCTCAAGATGTGCTGCTTGAACAGCCATGCCAGATTCTGTAATCGACCATGAACGTGTGGTCTGTTCGACAACTTCGATGAGCCCGCGTCGTGTTTTGAAATGCTCAAGCATCTCTGGATTTGCATCGCTGACATGGCAGGGCAATGCTTCGATGAATGCGGACCGTTTGGCAATTGCTGCACGGACACTTGTTGGGTCCTCGGCTTGGAAGTGACCTTCCTGAAGTTGAACACCGAGTCGCTTGAGCAAGCCGACTCCAGGACCAGCTTCATGGCGCTCAAATGCAGATTGCAAGCTACTCATCGATGCTTCATCTGAAGATTCAATCCAACTCCAGAGTCGTGCCTCAAGCAACCCTTCAGATGCCGCTTTGATGCCTTCAGTAGCAAGTTTGACGGTTTGTGTGATCTGTTCATTCGTGGAAACAAAGCCCTTGTTCGAAAGACCATGACCGGCGCCAACGGCAATGGCTTGGTCGCTCCAATTGCACG
>Ga0066856_10000870_pt1 | contig 11445 bp, 7 predicted proteins | sample ETNtaG_5_FD_65605 | JGI IMG/M metagenome (GOLD analysis project Ga0066856, IMG submission 65605) | Marine microbial and viral communities from oxygen minimum zone, Eastern Pacific Ocean - ETNP201406SV205 | ecosystem: Environmental > Aquatic > Marine > Oceanic | place: Pacific Ocean: Eastern...
GGGTCTAAAGGAGAATGATTATTATCAACTAACCAAATAGTAAAAACATGATCCCCTTCAGAAAGATTGTCTAGAGCAATAGGATCTGTAGAATAATACATTATAGGACTGCCATCATCTAATGTGTAATGAATGTGACCATCATGTTCCATTCCACCTCCCTCATCAACAGAAAAATTAGAAACTAAAAATTCAATCATAATATCACTGGATGAAAAAGTTGATCCATCTTCAGGAGAAAGAACAGAAATCATCGGATCACCAGCAACCATGAAGAAGTCGCTGTAATACCTTGGCAGTATCTGATATTCGTTCTCATTTGCGGCATATTGTCCTGCTATACCTTGCACATCAAATGTCAAAGATGGTTCTGGGTTTGTGCCGATTTCAAGATCAGAGTCTAACCTAAGTGTCGCAAGACTTGTTCCTCCATCATCTGTAATCAAACCATTTCCAAAACTATCACTAAAAGGCCACTCACTTCCGCCAGTAATGGAGGCTCCATTAATCCGAATTAATTCTGATTCAAAACTTTCTGCGTTTGCTAAAAAATTTTCAATAGTCGTAGTCTGAAAATCTGGAAGAGGATTCCCTTGGCTTATGATGGTAATATCTGCTTCGCTTTCTGGAACAATTTCTAATTTTCCTTGAAATTCTATTAGATTCCCTGTGACCTCTACATTATCTCCCACCGATAGAGACACATATGGCGACCCAAAGTGAAACACCATAATCCCTGCGGTTTCATCTTGAAGTCCATACTCGGTATTACTACCTTGAAAATTTGGTGTTGTGATAATACCTCGCACTGTTGCACTAGCATCCAATGGAAGATCTCTTGCTTCTGCAATTGTTATATAATCTTGAGGGGTTTGACTTGGAATTACACTCGAGACTACATACACATCATCCCCTCCATTTCCATTATTCCCTCCAGTTGCTAATCCTGAGGCACTAAATGTTATCTCTCCAATATCATTAAAAGGAGCAACCCAATCAAAAACCCAGGATCCAGAGGTAGTTCTTGCGCTATGCTGAACATAATTGCCTATCATTTCTGTATTTGAAGAATTAGAATTAAGAGAAATTTCACCAGCGACATTATCTCCGCTTTGAGCAATTGCTTGAAATCCATATCCTCTTTCATGATCTCCTGATACCTCTACTCCTATCGAGTATGTTTCTCCAGGGATATAGGATTCTGGTAAATTGGTAAAAGTAACAGAACCATTACCGCTATTCACTGATCCGGAATGACATTGAGTACAGTTATTCATATTAGGTGCATTATGAGCATAACCACCCTGTTGCGGTCCACCAGAATTGGCAAATAAACCTGAAATAATTAATAATGATAATAACTTTTTTTTCATTATTGACTCCCTGCTATTTAATAATTAAAAATTTTCCTTCCTTAATTTGACCTGAACTTTTGTCTTCTACCGTAAAAAGGTATAAACCTGATGCTGTAGCTTGGTCATGCATCGTGATTAAATCCCACGCATGCTCAGCTCCAGACATAAGGGGATTTTTTCGTGCATCAATATTACTAATATCCTGTCCTTTATACGAGTCATCATGTTGGATAATATCTACTAGATCACCTGCCAAAGAAAAAATACGAATCTCTGCTTTCAATGGTAAATTACGAAACCATATCATTTTATTACGGCTCCCATATCCATCCCAAAGAGCCTGTCCCCTATAAGGATTTGGGTATACGGTAGGTACTCCCTCCCAATAACCGGCATCTTTTTTCGGTAGGCCCGGATATACATAGGACCGATTAGAGTAAATACTACTCTCCAAACTCTCTAGGTTTGCTTCTGGATCTCCTTTATCATATGCTGTCACCGCGAAATAATTTAACCAACCATCTTTAATTCCTTCATTCACAAACTTATAGTGGTAATAAGCTTCATTAATCAGCACACTATCCCCATTCCCAATTTCATCGGTTATCTTTACGGCGTTAAATCCTGTGTTGTATCCAATATTATTTTCTTTATCTACCTCTATAAGCAAAGAAAATTCTCCTACCGTTCCATTATTTGTTTTTTTTGCACCATATACTTTGTATCCCTCGAAATCTTTCTCCTGGCTAATAGGATCTTTAAACGATTCGGCATTATTTTGCCAAAAAATTGTTGCAGTATTTGATTCTAATGATATATATGAGTTTGGCATAGGTGGAGGCGAAGGTAAAATATATCTATCAATGATTTGGTTATTATTAGAATCTTCACCTTCATCAAGAATATTATTTCTATTTTTATCTTCTCCATCATATGCTTTTTGTGCCCAATCATAATTAATATGAAGGTTTGTCCTCCTACCGGGAGAATCTGAGCTATAACCATCAGACCATAGAGCACAAACAACCGCAAAGGATATCCTGCAAGAATCCCCAGGAGGGAGAGTCCAATTGGTTGTATCAGCACTAGGGATTGAGCCAATTGGCCCACTGGAGACTAAAAACATCCAACTATTTTCTTGTGATGGATATCCATCAGAAGAATACCCTGCCCCACTACCCTTAGGGACTGAAGAAGAAAGCTTTTCATATCTTTCATTATCATTTAAAGGCATACTGTACGCTGGATAATCACTGTTATTAGAATTTGTCCATACCCACTGGTTATAATAGGTGCTTAGATACTGCGAGGGGATCGAACTACCTAATGAAGATATCCCTACATAAGATTCTGCCCATCCATCATCTCCATCTTTATCAAACTGAATTGCAATATTTCTAAAAAAACCTGCTTCATCTATTGTTTCATCAAAAACATTCAAATTGTCATACCACGTAAAACCACCACCTGGGGTATAATAATCTGTATAGTTAAAATTTGCAACAGAAGCATCAGTCCAAATACCTGAATAAATATTTTTTATTGTATCTAAAGAACTATTCTTAAAAGTATAATTTAATATAACAAAAGCATCAGCATAAGAGTAGTTCCATGCATAGCTTTTTAAACGAATATCCAAACCTAAAGGATTGTGATTAAAAATTCCTTGGCCATCACTAAAAAATTCGCCATAATCTGAAAAGTTAACAATAATATCTTGATGAGATACTGCAGAAGGTGAAAAATATTGGGCCATCGAATCTTGTGCCGTCGATGAAATTGAGGACTGAATTTTTATAGGTGCTTTAGCAAAAAATTCAAACCCTTCACTACCGGATTCGAAAACGCCATCTACAATAGAGGTAGAGACTCTTCGCTCTCCATTAACAATACCCCCGATCCATAGTCCAGCATATGAAAAGTGCTCTATTTGTTCGCGTACGATTTCTGTCTGCTGTTTATACTGACATGATGGATTAATACTACCATCTTCCATACGACTCCATCCATTTCCAAGTATGCCAAAATTAGTAATCGTGAGGCCCAGATTACCTACTGAAGTGTATTTATCATACTCATCTGAAGCTGTTTGCACTCTTCTTAAGCTTCTTTCTTGAGCAAACAATTGCATTGTAAAAACTATAAGAAATAATTTATAATACATCTATTTAACGAGCACCATTTTTTTTAAAAAAATGGATGATAGAGAACTGATTTTTAAAAGATAAACACCCGAAGAGTACCTACTCCCATCCCATTTTATTTCTGAATTCCCAGATGAAATAAATATATTCTTTATACTTTGTAACTCCCTACCATATAAATCAAAAGTTTGGACAGTAACTGTTTGGTCTTTTTGTGAATAAAAGCTAATCATGGTAGAATGATTGAATGGATTAGGAAATAAATTATAAACAATAAAATCATCCGGTCTAATATTATAATCCCCAACGCCAAGATTACCCTCATGAGAATACCCTGGTGTTCCATAATCACCAGTCCCAAATAATAATGTAGATTGAGACCAATTTTCTTTAAGACTATTATCGGATTCAATATCATGAATTTCCATAGATATACCACTTGAGAAACTCCAATCACTTGTATAGTCAACTGCATCTACAGTAGCACCATTACTATCTAAAAGGATTATCTGGTCTTGGGTATTAGAAAGAGAAAAATTATCATAAACATAGTCTGCGTTGGTACCACCATTTATCAATGGATCCCCATTACGAGCTAAAACAAAATATTGACCGGGCTCAATAATACTACTTTGGTTATCCATTTGTATTGTATGAGAATCCAAGCTGTAATCTTTAATTCTCCATCCCTGTATTGAAATAACTTGGTCTGATATATTTGTGACCTCAAACCACTCCCCATAAGAATCAGAGACGGAAGCTGGGTTTACCATGATCTCAGTGATAACAATGCTTTGTTCAGAAAAATTGAAATCTTCAAACCAAACATCCATATAAACAGGTAAATGATCAGAAGCGTCATGCAATGCATTAGCAATTGATTCCGAAACTGCAGAATTACTACCGGAATTAATTGCATCATTAAAATGGTTGCCATCATTCCCAAACGCTTTATAGGTATTTTCTAAATACGTTATATTTGTCTGATCATCTAAAATATTTTCAGATACAAAAAGCCAATCAAACCTATCATCCATGCCTCCATTAGCCCCTCCGCCAAAACTAGAGACTCTAGGAGATTGAGTATGAACATCAGAAAAAGAACTATTATTATGCCAATTCCCTATCCTATCTATAGGATCAAAAACCCTACCCACATTATTATCACTTTCTCCTGTCAGCATATTAAATGCTGGTTCTGTAGATGCGCTATTTGAGTATATATTAAAATCACCGGCAACAACAAAATGTCTTCCTAATGGTAGCGCATTTAAATATTGTCTAAGTACTGTCGCCTCTTCAAGTCTTTGATCAGCATTCGAGGAACCAGAACTAGCCTTAAAATGAACTCCATAAATATTAAACTCTAATTGAGACATATTATGTACCATTGTCCATTCAATAACATCTCGCGTACCAGAGGACTGAGCAGTTTCAATAGCAGAAGTATTAATAAAACTAAATATATCATGCTTAAAAAATAGTGCAATATCCTGCTGAGCACTTTGATTAATAAAAGGAGCACCAGACCATTGGCCATTCTGAAAAATATCCAGAACATCCGATTGAAAATGTGAAAAACCCGTCTGTCCTACTACTTCCTGTACAACAATCAAATCAGGTAAAACTGACTCAAGTATCGTTATATAATGCATTTCTCTATTATCATCATCTGAAAAATTGAGAAGGTTATAAGTCATAACTCTAATATCCGACGCGCTCACAAAACAAATGCTTAATATGAATAGTAAAAATCTCATTTAAAAATCAATATAGGCTTCTATTTTCCCCACGTCTAAATTATTATGATTTTTTAGAATTTTAGTACTGTAATGGCTTAATTGTTGTTTTTCTTCTTCTTCTAAAATTTCTAAGTGATCGAGTAATTTCATCGTAGCAATAGGGAGAACACGAAAGTTTCCATCTAATACCTTTATCGCTATTCCTATTGGCCCATGTTTTTTAGTCTTAATGGAAATACCTCTTACAGATTCTCCTCCAACTTTTGTAACTCCTCTACCATCCAAAGCCTGAATGAATGAAGAATCAAAGTTGTTAGTACCTCCTATAAGCAATGGATGAGACACCATTGCATTGAAAACTCTTTTTAATTCTTTTTTTTCCCCTAGTGCTAATTTCTGAAACATATTTGCAATAGTCTCAAGAGTAAAGAATGGTACTGGCGCTGAACAACCATCAATTTCATAATGAATGTCTTGAGATTCTGAAATTTCACAAACATAATCATTAATAGTCTTCTGAACTGGATGATCCTTATTAATATATCCTTTTATTTCTTTACCAAGTTGTTTTGCTAAAGCCAACATTCCAGCGTGTTTCCCGCTGCAATTATTGTGTAAGGACGAGGCGGATTTATTTGCTAGAACTAAATCATAGCGCGTTTTTTTTTCTGATGGTGCATGAGCGCCACATTCATAATCTGCAATAGTTAAATTTAATTTTTTGAGCATAGAAAGAGCTGTATTCGTATGTATGTGCTCTCCCTGATGAGATGCGCACATAAGTGCAATTTCTTCATCACTAAATTTTACTGAATCTACAGCACCCGCCTTAATTGAAGCTGCTGCCTGAAAGGGTTTTAAGGAAGACCGAATACAAGTTAAGTAATGAGGATCTCCAGATGAAAAAAGGATCTGACCATTTTTATCTACAGCAACAGCAAAAGCTACGTGTATACTTTCTGTAAGATCTCCACGAGTTACCCTACAGGATATAGCCATACGATCTAGTGTAACATTTTTGATACAAATTCAAATTTATATCCTTCTTTTTGTAGCTTAGGTATATTTTTTTTAAGGACATTTAAGGTCTTTGGTTTTACATGACCAATTCCAATTGCAAAACCATTTTCTTGTGATTTTTTGACTAATTTCTTTAATTGTTGTGTAATTTTTTCCTCATCATCATCATTATCTAGAAACACATTCCTGCTAGCAGTTGGGACATCAAAGATTTTCATTGTTGTTTCTCCAATCGTTTCAACAGTTGTTCTGCTATCTACAAAAAACTTGTTTTTATCTTTCAATGTTCTGGCAATAGTTGACATAACTTGTTGATCTGCAGAGGCTTTTGAACCTTGATGATTATTCATTCCAATCGCTGCAGGGATTTGATTGAAAGCATTCTTCACCCTTCTTTCAATAGTTTCAACATCCATATCGGTTTTCAAAACAAATGCTTCTTCTCCATACGTTTTTCCGGTATTCTCCATTGGCATATGAACGATTACTTCAAAACCAGCTGTTTTTGCTTTTTCACTAAAAAAATAGCTGTGCTCGTGGCCAGGTATTACGGCATAAGTCAAATTAGCATCTAAAGCTAAAAATCCATCTGTTACAAAATCATTTCTATATCCAAAATCATCAATTATTATTGCTATTCTACCCTTGTATATAGGTTCTTTTTGTTTAGCTTGTATTTTTTGAAGAGGTTTCTTTCTTTGAATATTTTTCACATTTTCAATTTTTGATTCTAATTGCTCTATTCTTTTTTCTAATGTTTGCTCTTTATTACCTTCATCCGTCTTTCTCATCAGAACCAGTAATATGAGGATAACACCCACAAGTATATATATTAATGGAGTCCTAAAATCAAACTTGCTCATGACATTAAGAATCTAATGGAAATAATTTGAGGAATTCCAATATTTTGCGATCCAAAACGAAGGCCATACACTACCTCGAATCGGCTTAAAAGTAACCCAAAACCAATCGAACTTTCTAAAACATCCCTTGAGGAAGAGATCCCAGAATACAGGTTAAAACGAGACCAATGAAAATGATTTCCTATGTGAATCTTTGCACTTGGTATTAATGAATTTTTTTCTATCGAGGCATGGACAGAATTTTTGATTTGATTAAACTTGAACTCTTTAGCCCCCCCCACTAATATTCTTTGAGGGAGAAGTATTTCCTCACTTTGAAGTTTGGACATCCTCCCTAAATTCTGAATTACAACGCCAACTTTTATTTCATTCAATAAGTCTATGCTATATCCAAAATTGAAGCCTAATCCTTTTGACTCATAGGTAAAGATTCCAAAGTGCACATATGAGATTGATATTCCATATCTCTGGTTATCTCGAATGATTGCCTTTCCTGCATCAAAAGAAAAACCAAAAGAACTAAAGTAAGATAGTGGACTATCGGAGGGCGAATCATTCCGAAATTCTAAATCAGTAATACCTGAATATTTAAATCCAAAATGAGTTATCACATTATTTTTTTCAAAATTATAACTAGCTTGTGTTAAACCAACCTCTCCAAACCATATTCCTTGATTAAAAGAAATAGAAGGTCGATTTTGAAAAGCATGGTACAAAGAAGGATTCACAGGATTATGTTCAAAAAGCGTAGGGTGACTCCCAATACTTAATTCCTTTGAAGAAAAAGGGATAGTAAGAAATTGAGAACCTATTCCATAAAGAAAAACATGAAAAAATATAAAAATTTTAAAAATTATAGGCATATGAAATCGTATGAGTGGACTGTGTAGCCCAATCTAAAGAAAATGAGTAATCAATATGTGAATCCCTTTGATTCATTAATCCATATTCGTATCCAAGACCAAAAGCAAATCTACCATTACCAAAACCGCCACGGAAAAAATATTGTTCTAAAAAACCATATTCTACCCCAACCCTAGGAAGGAACCCAAAGAATAGGTGTTGATTTTTTGCAAGCTTTGTAACAGAATCTGTTATAAAACCTATATCTCCTACAATAGTTAGGTCATTTTTGTTATAGCGTGATCCAAATCGAAAAATTATAGGAAACATATCCTTATAGGGACCACCTTGAGTGTAAATTTCATTTGTATCCCATTGATAATTTGAATTTATATCTTGCACCATCAAACCAAAAGTTGTGAATTTTCCGGTCTTGAAAAGTAATCCAATATCAAATCCTATTCCTGTTCCAGAAATTTGATCTGATTTAGTAATGGGCAAATCATACCTAAGCAATTTAAAATTTGCGCCAAAGGAAAGCCACGGCACAACCCTTTGAGCAAAAGTAATAAGTAAAGCATTTTCACCTGTTTGCATTTCCGTTGACTTTAGGCCTGTTGTATACCTCCCTTGTATTTTCCCAACACCACCGTAAATCCATGCTATTCCTATACCAGCTGTTGGAGGGAGAGCTAAAGCTACACTAGTAGCAGCAAGCCTCCTATCCAAAGTCAAGTTTGAATATGAAGTACCAAAATGACGCTGAGTTAAAAATGCCGACCAAGCAGGATTATGGAAAGTAGGAAAACTTTGATCTAATTCTGCCGTAAATCCTCCACCCATTGCTATAGACCTTGCAGTCAAACCCATTCGTAAAAATCCACCAGGCCTCCCCCCCCACTCTTGACTAAATAAAGCAGAAATTATTAGGATAAAAGAAAAAATAATTCTCATTATTTTACCACAATGAGTTTATTCCAATAATCTTGTGGAGATTTATTTGCAGATTGAGAATAGTTCATTTTTATAAAGTATACACCATTACTAACATGGTTACCATTTAAATCACGACCATCCCACTTCAGTGCACCATTATAACTATCCAAACTATATACTTTATCATATACCTTTTCCATAGCAAAATTGAATATTTCAAGTTTTACCTCTCTGTTTGCTATCAATCCAGTATGAAATCTTACATATCCCTCACTCCCTAATTGATTGTGATTTCGAGGTGAAAATGGATTCGGGTATGCATAAAATTGATCGGCATCATATTCCGTTTGAAAAATTGTCCAGTTTTCACTATTAAGGTCTGTTGAATAGGCTAACCCATCCGAAGTTCCAATCCAAAGTAACTGTGTAGTATCTCTCTGATCTAAAACAGAAGTATACACAATATCAGTAAGAATTTGACTCTGAGATAAAAAAGTTCTATCAATAGCAGGCTCAAAAATTGCCCAATTTACCCCATCAAAACTTTTCCATAGACCCGATTGACTAGAGGCAAGGACAAGAGAATCTTGCGCAAAAACATTATATATACGTTCTCCAAGCAAAGTACTTTTCCAAGTTTCTCCACCATCCCGAGAGTAACTCAAACCTCTGGTTTCTCCTTGTGAATCAGCATTCATAGTAGCTGCCCAAATAGTAGTTCTATTATTCCAATTCTGTTTTGCTAAGCCTACAACAAAGTTACCAGATAGGCCATCGTCTGGGAATCTATAATGAACCCATTCAACACATCGTGTTATTTTATCTGTTCCTCCTGGCCCCGCACCTTCTTCACGTGTTCTAATTATTTCCCCACGATTTATACCGTTTGCTGTCCCTACCCATATTGTATCTGAAATCGCGGGGTCAAGACTTGGTACTAACAATACTGAAAAAGCTTTGTGGTTATGATTTCCACCATCACCCGGATCCCTAGGATTTAAGTAATATCCCGGTTTTATTTTTCTACCAAGTCCATCATCAACAAAACCCTCGCATGTAGATAAAGAATCTTGAGAGTCCATTGGCATTGGGACATTCTCCCAAAAACCGGCATTTATATGATATCTTCGTAGCCCACCGGCCCAGCTTGCAGTATATAAAGTATCATTTAATAATTGACTATCATACGTTACATTTGCCTCTTTTACAGTTACGGGTAACATATTAAAGCTTCCTTCACCAAAAAACTGAACAAGAGTATCCTCTTCTGAATCATCCCTCGGCTGTTGCAAATAAGTCCAATTTATTGAAGAAGAGTCATTGTAATTTGACAAATCCGCATAGGTAAGACCATATCCCACTTGAATGGATCCATTATCTCCTGAAAATGAAACTGCAATTTTTTCACCATCCACGGAAATAGATGGAATCCCTCCAACCGGTACCAAATTAGTCAAAGTGTTGTTACCTAGCGAATCTGAAGTAGATCTATGCGAATATACTTTATGCCCATCGTGAAAAGCAAGCCCCTGCCCTGTACCCAGCCAAGTAAGAGAATCACCAAGCAAACGAACTTCTGCAACTATATTACTACTAAGACCATTCTGAAAAAACGAATCACTAGCAGTTGATTTAAGAGAAAATCTTGTAGGAGCATGATGCTGTGCGACTACATGGGTAATCAGTAAAATAGAAAAAATTAATTTATTGAATGACAATAACATGATCCACTGTTTGACTATAATCATTTGCCATATCTTGCACAGAAAACCTCCATCGGAAAGATCCTGTTCGTGTAGTATCATCTGTCTCCACGGTACCAAATCCGTCCCCATATATTGGAATTTTAAAAGTATAAACACCATCACCTTTCAAGGAATCTCCACTTGTAAAATCTGGTGGATATAAAATTTCAGCACCTCCATCGTCATACAAATAAATCATGTTCCCATTGTTCATCATTTCATTATCTCGAAGACTGAAGGAAGTAAACCCAACCCATTTAATCGTTTCATTTCCATCACCATCTGTTGCCACTGCTTTCACTTTAATAAGATTAATATTTCTACCTTCTGGTCGATAAATTAATGTATCCGCAATTATATTAATAATTTTAGGAATTAAGTTTCCAACTTTTGCTGAGTCTAATAGGCCCACATACTTTCCTTCACCATACACTGCTGTGAAATCAGCAAATAAAAATCCAGTGTCAGCATCCGTAATTTCATTCTTTGAAAGAGAGCTGTTTTGAATTTTCCTAGCAAAAATATTATCTCCTTCAATTATATCTCCATTAATCCCATCATCATTAAGCACTATAACATCAAAACCTCCTGCTAAATCTGGCCCATACCATCTAACAAATGTACTGTCCAGTCTCCCTTCTTGATACGCTTCCTGAAAATTAGCACTAAAGTATACTGTATTTTGATCTTGCATGAAGGTGAAGTCAGGGTTTGAAATAGGATTGTCCGGCGGTATTCGATCAGGATCAGAACACGAAAAAAAAATAAAAAATAAAAAAATAAATTTTAATGAAAAA